>Ga0155306_103_pt1 | contig 37695 bp, 44 predicted proteins | sample RifCSPhighO2_02_FD_106274 | JGI IMG/M metagenome (GOLD analysis project Ga0155306, IMG submission 106274) | Candidatus Giovannonibacteria bacterium RIFCSPHIGHO2_02_FULL_45_13
TCAGATGATTCCTACTGGCAATATTGCGCACGGAGATTTGATTTACGACGCCGGACCGAAAACCGTCAAAGCGCTGGCGGCTTTGGCGAAAGAGGCGAAATTTGTTTTGTGGAACGGCACTCTCGGTATTTGCGAAACCGGATTCGCGTATGGCACAAAAACCTTGGCGAAAGAGTTGGGCAAGTCAAAAGCATTCAAAGTTATTGGCGGAGGAGATACCGTTGCGGCAATTCGAAAATTCAAACTGGAAAAAAACTTTGACTTCATCTCCACCGGCGGCGGCGCAATGTTGGAGTTTCTGGCGAAAGGAACGCTTCCGGGAATTGCCGCCCTTGGCGAGCCTCGCCTCTGGCGGGAGGCATTGAAGAAAAAATAAAGCCGACCCCTCGGCTTTTTAATTTTTTATTTGATATTACACTTTTGTAACGGTCGTGAACAAAGTGTAATATTGGCATTGCTGGGAAAGTAGTAGTGTGCTAGGGATAAGTTGTTCTTTGACAGATAAGCCCTTTCTCTGTAGAAGCAAAGGGCAAGTCGCTTGCGCAGTAATGCGCGAGCAAAAACTGACAGCCGCACCGGCTGTAGAAAGAGGTGTTTTATGGAACTGATGGGTTCGCTTCCCGCGAGCTCTGTGGCGGAGACGGAGCATATTCCTTATCTCCTTACGGAAAAAGGAAGTTTGGTTTTTACTATCGGACCAAACGGCCATGTTTGGGGGCATAGAATAGAGGAAGGCGGCACAAAACGAGATATTGAGCTTGAAGTCTACGCGCCAGTCGAGGATGGATACACTTTGAGGCGAAAGAACGAGCACGCTTCATCTGGGTGGGCTTTACACAGTGATTTAACAGAAAGCCAGAAAAGGGCAATTAGATTTATTTTAGCGCAGAAGGCCCTGCCTACTATTTTGGGATCTTTGGTTTTGTCTCAAGACTTGGGGTGCGATTTCCGAGCACATTATAGAAAGTTTAATCCGCCTTCTTTGTCATATGGAGAGCTTTGCAACGTATTGAATTTAACAAAAAGCTATTTTAAAAATGTAAGGCTTGTAGATTGCTTGTCGCAGAATAAAGTGAGCAAGACCGGGCTTTTTAATGTCGAATATCACGACGAGAAATTCCTTTTTACTATTGGGCAGGCGTATTTTAGTTGTGCTGGAGGCGCTTCAGTAGCAAATGTGCATTATGGCAAACTTGGAGATATATCCCCTAGGACAGATTTTAGCCCACTACCTTTCACTGATTTGACTGGGATGTATAAATACGGCTACAGGTTGTTTGAGCGCGGCACAGAAGGCGACTTTCCTTACTATGTTTTATCAGCGGCGCAGGCCAGAAACAAAAAATTTTCTGTCGGTTCTTTTCCGGCGTGTGTTGAGCGCAAGCTCATACCAAACGAGATAACTGTTTTGTACGATACAGAAAATCTTTTTGACGTTTTTGAAATAGACGATGCCTTGCTGCTTTTGGAAGAAAAAAGAATTTCGGAAGAGCAGTCAGAGCTTTATTGGACCGTTGCAGTTGCCGATAACCAAATTACCAGAGAACATAAGCGTTTGTTTTCCAACAATCCCAATTTATACAAATAATATTTGCCCCGCCACGGCGGGGTTTTTCCTTTTTGTGCCTCGGTTCAACTTTCCGCGATCGCGGAAAGTTGGGCGGCGCTATGCTGGAATTTCTGGCAAAAGGAACGCTTCCGGGCATTGCCGCCCTCAGGGGCGAGCCTCGCCTCTGGCGGGAGGCATTGAAGAAAAAATGATTGTGTGTTAAGTTTGAGAAAGAAAGATTTTTGGAGGTTGTTGTGAAAAAATCAAAAAGCCCAGTTGAGAAAATTATTAAAAATTTGATCAAGTTAACTACGGTTCCGATTGAGAAGTCTGTAATTAAGTGGCGGATGGATAAGGTTTTCGGCCAGTATCGTTTTGAGGCAAAATACAAAGATAAAATTTATGTTTTTGACGGCAGACACTTCATTGTTTGCAATAAGCAAGACCCAGATCTTTTGCTGAATATCAAAATCAACGTGGCGCCAAAATTGTTGGGTGAACTCTGGATGCTTATATGCGGCCAGCATGACAAAGAGCTTGCCGAAGATCAAGCTGCGCGTGAGCGAGAAGTCAAAATCTCGAAACAAACACAAGAGGCGGAGCGCAAACATGTTCTTGAAAATACAGAAAGGATTCTTAAGGATTTCAAGTGAAAAAAAGATTTTTAAGCGGCTCGAGCGGGCCGCTTTTTTCTTTTATCATGATAAGCTATACTAATTTAATCATGGCTTGGTTTAAAGACGCGGAGCATTTTAAGTCGGTTTGCGGTTATGAGATAAACGGCGGATGGTACCCGAGAGTAACGCAGATTTTGTCTATTAAAGCAAAACCGGCGCTTGAATTTTTTTTAAAAGAAGTCGGGTCTTACGCCGCGGCGGATGAGATAAAAACAAAATCGGCGGAGGAGGGGACGCTGGTGCATGAAACCATTCAAAAGCTGGCTGTTGGCGAGGAGATAGCGATTCCAAAAGAAGTCCAGCCGGCCGCGGCGGCCTTCGTGGAATTTCAGAAGAAAAATCAGATTTTTTTTCATCCGGAATACGTGGAAAGCAGAATTTGGTCTAATCTTCATCGTTACGCCGGCACCGTTGACGCTCTTGCAACAATTGGCGGAAAATTCGGCGTTTTGGATATAAAAACTTCAACCGGATTTTATCCGGAATACAATTTGCAGACAGCTGCTTACGTTTTGGCTTTGCAAGAATTGGATTTGAAGCGCGCGCTGAAATTGCCTGGCGAAATAGCGACTCGATGGATTTTGAGGGTTGATCAGCAGAGACAGTGTCTTCGTTGTGGCGCTAGCTTGCGCGAGAAGGGCGGGAGAAATAAAGTTCGGCAAGCCAAGAGCGGCAATGGCACGGAGCATTGCGGCTCTTCGCATGAAGACCACTACTGGGGGCCAGTTGAGGGAATAGTTGAAATGCGTGAGTCCCCATATTATTTCAAAGACATAAAAGCTTTCCTCGCTGCCAAAACCCTCTGGGAATGGGAAAACGATTATTGGCTCAAACAGGTCGGGTATTTAAGATAATATGCCAGAAAAACCGCCACAAAATTTAGAAAATATTGGAGAACCAAAAACTCCCGAATCCGAACTTTCTCCGGAGGTTTTGGAAAAGGTGATGGCCAAAGTGCAGGATGTCAATGAAAAAAACACGGCAGTGCATTCAATTAGGCAGCATAAAGTAGCAAACAAAAAAGAATTTACTGCCAGGCTTGATGACTTAAAAAAAATATTACAAGAGGGTCTACTCGGCCAACCATATAGAGAAAAGGACACCATCACAAAAAAAGAATGGGCTGAATATGCCAGAAAACGCGGAGATGCTTTTGTCTTTTTTAATAAAGTTGGCTATGACATAGATAAATTAGAAGATAGTGATTGGATTGCGGGACAACACGAAAATCCGTTGGCAATCATTTTTAATGTCGAGCAATTCAAATCCAACGAAGAATCAGAAGCTGATTATACTAGGAATACTGAACCCTTTAAAACCAAGACTTATGGCATAAACTCTGAAGGCCGTATAATATATAAAGCAGACCCCGAGCCTAGTGACAGAAAAAGAACAGTAGTTCCATTCCCCGAAATGGGTTACGCTCTTACTTTTCGTGTCGCCCCGCGTTTTTTTAACGGTATTGTTTTGAGAGCGGATAGAGAGCGTACGGATGAAGAATTAGCGAAAATAAAGAGTAAGAATCGTGAAAAAAGATTACATGAGAATATTGAAAGAGGGTTATCTGCTGATGAAGCTTCGCGATACTACAAAACTACATCGCAATTCTACGACGCAGACATAAGTGATCTTAGAAAGAGATATAAATATATAGAACAGGCCGACGAAGAAGCGATTCAGAAAAGAGTTGGCGATATTGTTTCTATAATGAGGAACGCAAATCCAGAAAACGAAAAGTTGTTTTTGCCTATTTACGATATTCGCGGCAATCTTTGGTGGCCGAAGAAGATGAGCCACGAGGAGGTTAAAAAATTTGTGGAGGAGAGGGATAAGAATAAAAAAGAAAAATGATAAGTCAATTTATAAAAGGCAGAGTATATGTATTCATTGATGCGGAGAATCTGTTTTATTCTCAGCGCACTTTGGGTTGGCGAATTTCTTATGAAAAACTGATGAAATATTTTAAAGAAGAATGCGGCAAAGAAACTAAATGCTTTATCTACAAAGGAGTAGATGAGCATAATTTAGATCAGAAAAAATTTTTGGATATGCTGGACATAAATGGCTATATTGTACGAACAAGAGTTGTGAAGAAAATTAAAGATCACAAGGGCGGATACAAGTGGAAAAACAATCTTGACATGGAGTTGGCATTTGAAATGGATGATGCAAAAGACAAATACGATACTGCAGTTTTAATTTCCGGAGACAGCGATTTCTATGTACCAATTGATAGAATTAAGAAAGCCGGTAAGCGCATTATTGTTATGTCAACCAGGGGTCATATTGCCAAAGAATTACTCGAACGAGCTAAATATATTGATTTACGAAAAATTAAACATGAAATATCTCAATAAAAATCTGGCGCTATCCGAAGATACGCCAGAGTGTCATCACATTGTAAGCATAGCAACCCCATTATTAATGTCAATAGCTAAATGTGGATAACTAAAATATGCGTTACGACATTTATTTTCATGGTGGGTGTTTTGACGGAGCGGCATCGGCGGCGATGCTGCTTTATTTTTTAAGATTGCGCGGGGATGATTACGGAAAATTTATCCCGCTTACTCATCCAATAAATAAAAAATGGTGGAAAAAATTAAAGCCCAAAAATCAGATGGCGATTGTTGACATAATTTATCATCCTAAGGCCGCAATCTGGTTTGATCATCACCCCACTACTTTTATTGATAAAAAATGGGAGAAGAATTTCAAAAACGACAAAAATCATGTTCTAAATGACGGGAGTCCGTCATGCACCGGCCTGATTTACAGGCATTTTACGAAAAAATTTCCGCCCAAGGCGGATCAGCCTCTGGCTGAAAAAATAGGCCCGCCGAAACGCATTAAAAATTTAGCTCATTGGGCGGATATTATTGATCGGGCGCGGTTTGGATCAGCCAAAGAGGCAATGGGGTTTGGATCGGCAGCGCTAAGAATCGCTAAATCATTTGTTGATAAAAAGCCGTCGCTTGATTACGCGAAGTTGCTTATAAAAGCGCTTAGCGAGAAACCTCTTGCTTTTGTTGAAAAATTCAAGCCCGTTAGGACAAGATTTTTAAAACACAAAAGAGATTTGAAAAAATCTTTGCCGGAAATTAAAAAGCGACTGGTTTTGCGCGGGAAAGTAGTCGTACTTTATGGGATGGAGAAGCGCCTGGCTGGCGCGAGATTCGCTTCTTATTATTTTTATCCGCAAGCAAAATATTCCGTGAGAATTTTAAAAAGAGACAATAATTACGTTTTAAGCGTCGGCCAAAATCCTTGGAATCCTCCCAAGCGCCCAATGATCGGCCAATATTTAGAGAAGAAATACGGCGGCGGCGGGCATTCCGTCGCTGGGAGCGCGGCTTTTACAAAAAAAAGCGACGCTTTGCGCGAGGCATTGAATATTGCAGATTATTTAAACAAACATGTCTAAAAGCTTGCCCGCTGTTGGGCGGGAAAAACTAATTGTTTATACGGACGGGGGGTCGCGAGGGAATCCCGGGGAAGCGGCGATTGGGGTAGTTATTTGTGACGGCGAGGGGAGGATGATTAAGGAGTACGGAGAAAAGATTGGGGTAAAAACAAACAACGAGGCCGAATACGCGGCGGTAATTTTCGCGCTGAAAAAAACAAAGGCGCTTTTTGGGAAGGAAAAAACTAGAAAAATGGAGGTAGAAATGCGGATGGATTCGGAGCTTGTCGCAAGCCAGCTTAATGGAGAATACAAAATTGAGGAAGAAAGAATGTTCCCGCTTTTTATTTCAGTTTGGAACTTAAAGATGGATTTTGCCAAGGTTACTTTCAGCCATGTTCGGAGGGAGCAAAATAAAGAGGCGGACAGGTTGGTAAATATGGCGCTTGATAGTGAGCAAGGCAGGTTGCTATAGTCAAGCTTAGCTTGATGGCAAAACTAACACCGTATTTTTTGGTCGCGTTTTTGGCGGGAGTCGGCATCCGTTCGTTTTTTAATGTGCCGGAAAAGTGGATATTCGGTTTTTTGGGGTTGGCGATTGGATTTTTAATTATTTTGTTTTTTAGCACAAGACCGATACCTCACCCCCCAACCCCCTCTCCTTCACAAGGAGAGGGGGAGAGAAAAGAGACACCAGTCTCTTTTCTGGGGGTGAGGTTTGTCTCTGCGTCATTTTTGCTTATCTTTTTCCTCCTCGGCATGCTGCGCTTTTCGATTTTTGAAAATAACATTGTAGATGACCGACTCCATAACTACTACGGCCAGACCATGACTTTGCAAGGCACAGTTATTTCAAGCGAAACACAACAAAACTCATCGCGCTTGGTTTTAGAAACCGATTTCGGGAGGCTTTTGGTCGTATCGCGCATTTATCCGCAATATAAATATGGGGAGAAATTAGAAGTGGCGGGTGAGATATTAGAGCCGGAAAATTATGCAGGTTTTGACACGAAGCAATATTTGGCAAAGAGCGGGATTTATTCTCAGATGGTTTTTCCAGAAATTAAGGAGAGACCCTACCCCCTAACCCCCTCCCCTTACGAAGGGGAGGGGGGAAAGAAAGAGATACCATCTCTTTCTTGGGGGAGAGGTGTTCTGGCGCTGACAAAGAACAAAGTTTTGGTTTCTCTTTTCCGCGTGCGTGAAAAATTTGAAGCAAACCTGAAAAATATTTTGCCGGAACCGCATGCGTCTTTGGCCAACGGTATGCTTTTGGGAGAAGAAGGCGTTTTGCCGGAGAATTTACTAGACGCTTTCAGAAAAACCAGCACCATCCATATTTTAGTGCTTTCCGGCTACAATATTACAATTGTTGGCACATTTCTTCTCGCGTTTTTCGGTTTTATTTTGCCATACGCATTCGCGTGGGTTTTGTCTATTTTCGGCATAATTCTTTTTACTTTAATGACGGGGGCGGAGCCAGCGGCGGTGCGCGCGGCAATTATGGCCGTAATCGGCCTTTTGGCTTTGAGATCCGGAAGGCTGCGCGCGCCCTTGCTTTCGCTTTTATTTGCCGCGGCCCTCATGGTTTTTATAAACCCGATGTATTTGAGGTTTGACCGCGGTTTTCAACTTTCTTTCGCGGCAACTCTGGGGCTGATTTTGCTTGCATCGCGCTTCCAAAAAGCTTTTTGGTTTTTTCCGAAGTTGTTGGGTGTGCGCGAAGCGGCGGCGGCTTCAGCCGCGGCACAGCTTTTTGTTTTGCCGCTTTTGATTTTTTGGGGAAATCCGGTTTCAATTTTTACTTTGCCAGCGAATATTTTGGTTGTTACCGCCGTCCCGGCGGTAATGTTTTTTAGTTTTTTGGGCAGCATGGCGGTTTTTTTGTCTCGGGCGCTAGGCGCCGCGTTAGCATCGGCAAGCTACATTTTAATAACTTATCAAATTTATGTCGTTGAATTTTTCACAAAGCTCAATATATAAATTTTATAAAATCCATCAAAGAAAAATATTCGGCGGAGCCGCGCTTTTGCTTTTGGCTTTATTTTTTTTGGTTGGGCAGTTGGTTTTTGATTACATTAAAAAACCGGAGCTGGAAGTTTCGTTTTTTGATGTAGGGCAAGGTGACGCGATTTTTATTGAATCAAAAGACGGAACGCAAATTTTGATTGACGGCGGCCCGCCGAATAAAATTTTGCCGCAGTTGGGAAGCAAGATGAGATTTTTTGACAGATTTATTGACGTTGTAGCGCTTACTCATCCTCACGCCGACCATGTTTCGGGGCTCATTGAGGTTTTGGAAAGATACAATGTGGGCATGATAATTGAAAGCGGAGTTGATTATCACACGGCGGAGGCAAAAATTTTTGAAAGTTTGATTGCGGAGAAAAAATTGAAAAAGGTCACGGTTGACCACCCAATTAATTTAAATTTTGCGAACGGCGCGGCTTTGAAATTTATTTATCCAGAAGAATCTTTTTCTGGGATGACGCTAAAAAACGTGCACGATTCGGCTTTGGTCAGCGAATTGGATTTTGAAGATAAAAAAATTCTCCTGATGTCCGATGCGGAGAAAAATTTGGAAAAGCGTTTGGTTGCGGAAGGCAGGGTTGGAGATGTTGATGTTTTAAAAACCGGCCACCACGGTTCAAAAACCTCCAGCAACGATTTTTTCTTGCGGGTGACAAAGCCGGAATACGCGATAATCTCTTCCGGCGCGCGCAATCGCTATGGGCACCCGGCGCCGGAAGTTCTTTCGCGCCTTGCTGCCGCCGGCGCCAAAATTTTCCGCACAGATTTGGACGGCACAATAACTCTGGAAATCCGCGACGGCAACTTAATTTGGAAAAAATAAAAAAGCCGGCTTAATTTGCCGACTTCATTTTGATTTTAGCCAGAGTTCGTAGCCGTATGGGTCGTTTCCTTTTAGATAATTTTCAACGGTATCTACGTTCCAAACGCGCTCCAAAAGATCGTTTTCTCGTGCTATTTTTCTATCTCTTGTAACTCCCTCGGAAAACGCCATCCCGTCTTCGAGAACCCAGATTTCTTTGCATTCTTTTAATCTTTCTTGGCCTCTTTCTATACCCCATTCGCGCTCTTTTTGATCAAAATCATTCATAAATTGGCAATAGTAAATTCCGGTGGCTTCCGGTTCGTATCCTTGCAAAAGCGCGAATCTCGCGAACGCTTTCATTCTGTTTAAATTTTTCTCAAACTGCTTTTTGGTTTTCGCTCCGATCCGCGACGCGATGAAGACTTTAGTCATTTTCTTTCTCCTTTTTCCCGATTCACAAATCTTCCTTGAAGCTAGCAAGGCGATTTGTTATTGTCAATATATATTATGCAACAGCAGAAAGAAGAAAAAACTTTAGTGATTATTAAGCCGGATGCTTTGCAGAGGAATCTGCTTGGCGAAATTTTGCGCAGGCTGGAAAGAAAAGGTCTTAAAATAATAGGGCTAAAAATGATGCGTTTAGACGATTTGCTTTTGGGGGAGCACTACGCGCACCACAAAGACAAACCTTTTTTTGAGGGTTTGAAAAAATTTATGAAATCCGCGCCGGTGATCGTAGCCGCGCTCTCGGGGTTTAATGCTGTAAAAGCCGTTCGCTTGATTGCGGGGCCGACATATGGCGCGGAGGCCGACGCAGGCACGATAAGAGGAGATTTTTCCATGTCCACGCAAACCAATATTGTGCATGCATCGGATTCTGTTGAAACCGCGGAAACGGAAATCGAAAGGTTTTTTAAGCCGGAAGAGCTTTTTGACTACAAAAAAGTAGATTTCGAATTTATTTACGGTGAAGAAGAAAGAGCATGAAATCTCTGCTTGAATCTCGAGTGTCCCTTTTTATATTTTTAGTTTTTATTTTACTAATCCACGGTTTGGCCATCTGGTTTAAGTTATACTATCTTTTTTGGTGGCTGGATACGGCGCTCCATTTTTTTGGCGGGGTTTGGATAGTGTTATTTTTTAATTTTTTCATAAAACATTTCGGTTTAAACTTAACCGGCGCGCGCGCGCGGCCGGTTTTTTTTATGATTTTTTTGGGCCTTACCGCGCTTACCGGAATTTTATGGGAATTTTTTGAGTTCGGCTTTAACCGTTATATAACGCACATCGGTTTTTTAACCTACGAAGACACCTTGTCCGACTTGTTTTTTGATTTGCTCGGCGGCATAATCGGGCTTCTTCTGGTTTTATGACAAAGCTCTCTTTTTACGGCGCGGCACAGGAAGTTACAGGAAGCTGTTTTTTGCTTGAATCGGAATCAAGTAAGATTTTGGTGGACTGCGGGCTTTTTCAGTGCCCGCGTTTTTGCGATATTAGGAGCCGCGAGCCATTCCAGTTTGACCCGAGAGAAATTGACGCGCTTTTTGTCACTCATGCGCACATTGATCACACAGGCAGAATCCCCAAGCTGATAAAAGAGGGTTTTCGCGGAAAAATTTATTCAAGCCCTGCGACAAGGGAACTCGCGGAGATTATGCTTAAAGACAGCACCGGGGTTCTTACCAAAGAGGCAACAAAAGAACGCGAGCCGGTTATTTATACGGAATCCGATGTTGATGAGGCGATGAGATTGTGGGAGGCCAAAAAGATGCACGAAGAAATACAGATAGGCGGATTCGCAGTTTCTTTTTATGACGCCGGGCACATACTTGGTTCGGCGATGATTGCGGTTGATGTTGGCGGAGAGCGCATTGTATTCAGCGGGGATATCGGAAATTCCGGAAGCGTTTTGCAGAAAACAACGGAGACGGTTGCGAAGCCAACCTATTTTGTCATGGAATCCACATACGGGGATCGCGTTCACGAAAATGAACAAAGAGTTTTGATGCTTGAAAGAGTCATTGAGCGGACAGTAAAACGAGGCGGCACGCTTATGATTCCTGCATTCGCGCTTGAACGGACGCAGGAACTTCTGTCGGTAATATCCAAAATGATGGAAGAAAAGCAGATCCCAAAAATCCCCGTGTATTTGGACAGCCCCCTTTCAATTAAAGCAACTTCGATTTATGAAAAATATCTTAAAATCCCGTTTTTTAAATTTCCCAACGTTAATTTCTCTTTAACTACAGAGGAATCAAAAAAAATCAATGATGTGCCGCCGCCAAAAATAATTATTGCGGGAAGCGGTATGTCAACGGGCGGAAGGATTTTGCATCACGAACGGAGATATTTGCCGGACGAAAAAAGCGCGCTTTTAATCGTAAGCTATCAGGCGCCCGGTTCGTTGGGCCGGCGCATAGAGGATGGAGCAAAAAGCGTTTCGCTTTTCGGCGAAGAGGTGCCAGTGAAATGCCGCATTGAAACAATTTCCGGATACTCTGCTCACGCGGACGGCGAAACGCTTTTTGAATTTGTACGCGCGCACTCTGACACTTTAAAAAAAGCATTTTTAGTCCACGGCGAACCAAAAGCATCTTTGGCCCTCGCCCAAAAAATCCGCGACTATCTCGGCATTGAGGCTTTCGCTCCCAAATACGGCGAGAGCGTGGAGATAAGTTGACGCTGTTTTTTTTGTATGATAAACTTTTTCTACATATATGCCCACTATCAATCAGCTTATTAAAAAAGGCAGAAAAAAGATGGAGTATAAGGCAAAGTCAGTTGCGCTTGCCAAGAGCTTTAATGTTCTTCAAAACAGGCCCCGGTTTTACCCATCGCCCTTTAAACGCGGAGTTTGCCTTGCCGTAAAAACGGTGACGCCCAAAAAACCGAACTCTGCTTTGCGCAAAGTTGCGCGAGTCCGGCTGACCAACGGTATGGAGGTGACGGCCTATATTCCCGGTGAGGGGCATCAGCTTCAGGAGCACTCGGTTGTTGTGATACGCGGCGGGCGCGTAAAAGACCTGCCGGGTGTGCAGTATCATATTGTGCGCGGGGTTTTAGATACAACCGGCGTGGAAAAACGAAAACAACAGCGAAGCAAATACGGTACTAAAAAGCCAAAAGTATGAGGCGCAAAAAAAAAGAAAAAAGAGAATTAGTGCCGGACCCGGTTTATGATTCTGCGTTGGTTGCCAAGCTAACCAATTATTTGATGTTTTCCGGAAAAAAATCTACGGCGCAAAAAGTAATATGGGGAGCGCTTGAAGAAATAAAAAAAATAGAAAAAAAGGGGGAAACTCCGGTGATTATTTTAGAGCGTGCGATAAAAAATATTACTCCGCTGGTTGAAATCCGCCCTAGACGGATCGGAGGGGCAACGTATCAAGTGCCTCGCGAGGTGCAGCCGGATCGAGGATTTGCTTTGGCGGCGCGTTGGCTTATTGGCGCGGCGCGGGCAAAAAAGGGAAAACCCATGGCCAAAAAATTAGCAGAGGAAGTTCTTTTTGCGGCCAAAAACGAAGGCGCCGCAATCAAGAAAAAACTGGACACCCACCGCATGGCCGAAGCTAACCGCGCCTTCGCGCATTTTGCGTGGTAAGGTATACTTGTAATTTAGGTTTATTTTTGATAATATTGAAACATGGCCACTTTAACCATAGAAATCCCAAAAGAAGTTTTACGGCGCGCCAACGGTCGCAGGCTTTTGGTTGTTGATCCAAAAGAATTTGCAGACGAATTGAAAAGACATTGGGAAGTGGACGACGCTGTGGGTGCGCTCAAGATTGCTCGGCAAGAGCAAAGATCGGGCAAGCTCAAAGAGCTTAAAAGTTTGCGGCAGTTGATGAAATAATGCCGCGCCTTGTCAGTAAAATTGTATACTCATCTCGTTTTGAGAAAAATTTTAGCCGTCTTCCCTCAAGGATTCAACAGTTGGCTCTCAAAAAAGATAAATTATTTCGGAAAAATCTATTTCACTCTTCATTAAAAACACACAAGCTCGGTGGCAAATTCGAGGGCACTTGGGCTTATTCGATCAATAAGGATTTTAGAGTTCATTTTTATTTTTTGAGCGATAGCGTGGTGGCCTATGTCAACGTTGGTACACACGAGATTTATAAAAAATAAAATTTATGGAAAATCCAGAAAAAATAGATTCAAAAAAAGAAGCTGTCAAACAAATTGATCATTTGTTGAATGACTACGGAGAATACCCGGATGTCAGACTTACTGATGCGGAGAAAGTTGATAAGGACGGAATATTGTCTAAAGCCGACCCAACTTTGCTCAAGAGGCGAGAACAATGGACGCAAAATAAATACGCCGTAACGTGGCTTACGGCCGTGGTAGGCTTTACTGAACAATTTATTAATTTAGTGCCGAATGATGAAGAACGACAGGCCCTTTTGAAAACTTGGGAATTTTTATTGAGAAAAGTTAAGGAAGAGCAACAGGATAAAATTTCCAAGGAAACAGTGGATTTCGCAAATAAATTCCTTCATGATTTAAAAAACTCGCTTAAATAAATTTTTATGGCACGGGAATATCCAATTGAAAGGACGCGCGATATCGGGATTATCGCTCATATTGACGCGGGGAAGACGACCGTAACCGAGCGGGTGCTTTTTTATACCGGGGTTTCGCATAAAATCGGCGAGGTGCACGAGGGTGAAGCTGTGATGGATTGGATGGAGCAGGAGAGAGAGCGCGGCATAACAATTACTTCTGCTGCTACAACATGTTTTTGGGCCCCGTCATACTTGCCTCGCCAGAACGATAGTGGGGCGGGCGGCGGGGAAAAACATCGCATAAATATTATTGACACGCCGGGGCACGTGGATTTCACCGTTGAGGTGGAGCGCTCGTTGAGGGTGCTGGACGGCGGAGTTGTTGTTTTTGACGGGGTTGCCGGAGTTGAGCCGCAGTCGGAAACTGTCTGGCGGCAGGCCGACAAATACAAAGTTCCGCGGATTTGTTTTATTAACAAGCTCGATCGTATGGGCGCTTCTTTTACCAATAGCTTTAATTCTATTTTAGAGCGTTTAACGCCAAACGCAGTGGCAGTAAATATCCCGGTCGGCCTGGAAAGCGAGTTCGCCGGCATAATAGATCTTATGAGGATGAAGTTTGTGCAATTTGACGGTGAACACGGAGAAAAAATTATTGAAGAAGAAATTCCGGCCAATAAAAAATCCGAAGCGGGGGAGTGGCGGCATAAAATGGTTGAGCGCATCGCGGGAGAAGACGACGCGCTGACGGAAAAATATTTGGAAGGGAAAGAAATTTCAGTAGACGAATTAATGGCGGTTTTAAGAAAAGCGACTTTGGAATATAAGTTGGTGCCGGTTTTTTGCGGTTCCGCTTTGAAAAACAAAGGAGTGCAGATGATGCTCGACGGCGTTGTGGATTATCTGCCTTCCCCGGCGGATCTCCCTCCGGTTAAGGGGCATCACCCAAAGACCAAGGAAGAAATTACACGCGAACCCAAGGATGACGCTCCGTTTACGGCTCTTGCTTTTAAATTGCAGACGGACCCGTATGTCGGCCAGCTTACTTATTTTAGAGTTTACGCAGGCATACTTTCCGCCGGCTCTTATGTTTTAAACGCGCGCACTGGCGACAAAGAGCGCGTCGGAAGGATTTTGCGGATGCACGCAAATCATCGGGAGGAAACAAAAGAAATGCAGGCCGGCGAGATCGGAGCAATAGTTGGCTTGAAAAATACAAAAACCGGAGATACGCTGTGCGACCCAGAACATCTTATCGTTTTGGAATCCATTGTATTTCCGGAACCCGTGGTTTCTTTGCGCATTGAACCCAAGACCAAAGCCGACCAAGAGAAAATGGGGTTGGCGTTGCGGAGGCTTTCGGAAGAAGATCCAACATTCAGAATCAAAGGAGATGAAGAGACAATGGAGACGATTATTTCCGGAATGGGAGAACTTCATCTGGAAATTTTGGTGGACCGCATGAAGCGGGAATTTAAAGTTGAAGCCAATGTCGGGCGCCCGCAGGTCGCTTACAAAGAAACCGTTAAAAAAACAGCGGAGGCCGAAGGAAAATATATCAGACAGTCAGGAGGACGTGGGCAATATGGGCATGTTTGGCTGCGAGCGGAACCCAACGAGCGCGGGAAAGGATTTGAATTTATTAATGAAATTAAAGGAGGCATTATTCCGCAGGAATTTATTCTGGCGGTGGAAAAGGGAATAAAAGAGGCGATGGAGAAAGGGGTGGTGGCCGGATTTCCTTTGGTTGATATGCAAGTAGCGCTTTACGACGGTTCTTACCACGACGTGGACTCGTCCGAAGCGGCGTTTAAGATTGCTGGATCTATTGCTTTGCAGGAGGCCGCCAAACGTGCTGGCGCGATTCTTTTGGAGCCGATTATGAAAGTTGAGGTTGTGACTCCAGAACAATTTTTGGGAGACGTTACAGGAGATCTTTCTTCCAAACGCGCCAAAATCGAGCGGATGTCTGAAAGGGGCATGGCTAAAGTGGTTGACGCGAAAGTCCCGCTTTCCGAAATGTTCGGATATGTTACAAAATTGCGATCAATGACCGAGGGCCGCGCCTCCTACACAATGGAGTTTGATCATTACGAAGAAGTCCCGAATAATATTGCGGAGTTGATTAAAGATGGGAAAAAATAATTATGGAAGAGGAGCAAGAAAAAATTCTATCCGACGATTTGCTTGCCGAAGATTTGGATTCAGAGCCATCTCTTGACGACTTGCCGGTTTAGGCGTTAGTCTAAGATTTAGACAGGGAGCGGACGAAAATGAAATTCATCGTTGGCTTTTTCGGCTTCATTTTGATGGTAATTTATCAAACGGTTGTTCCACAAAGATTTTGGCGGGAGGCACATCTGAGTTGGATTAGTGCGATTTCTCCGGTGTTGTCTATATTGTTGGTGGCTTATGTCTTGTTCCTCATTTTTAAATTAATAATATAGATGCGCTTGACGATATCCTGATGTATATTGACGGCTGCTTTTAATTTTGCTAGACTAAAAGCATGAAAAATAATAAAAGTCAATTCACGGCGGTTTATAAAAAACACGGCAAGTTGTATGTGGGATGGATTGAGGAAGTGCCCGGCGTAAATACGCAAGGAAAGACTATTAAGTCCGTTAAACAGAATCTCAGAGAGGCTCTAGGACTCGTTCTTGCTGCTAATCGCGAAATAGCAAAGCGGGAGTTCGAAGAGGAATTCAGCTGCCACGTGTTTAAAGAGAAAATTCTCGTGCCGACCGCATGAAACATGTTGATTTAGAGCGGCATTTGCGCAAACATTATTGCGTATTATATCGCGAGGGCGGCAATCACGGCGTTTTTAGAAATCTTCGCAACAATAAAACCTCAAGCGTTCCACGTCATCGAGAAATCGATGACTTTTTGGTTCAGAAAATCTGTCGCGATCTAGGTGTTCCAAAACCTTGACGACTTGCCGGTTTAGTGATAAGCTTTGATGGGAGGTGAACTGCGATGCTCATTAAAAAATCCGTTCTTTATTGTTTGTCTTTAATTGGCCATGCCGTTTTCACGGTTATTACGGCCGCTGGCGTTTCCAGCACTTTTTGGTGGTTGATAAACGGCAAAGCGCTTTTTGGCCTATCAACTGCGCTGATTATGACTTGGGTCGGCATAGGAGGCATCATGTTGTTTTTTGCCATTTTTAAAAACCGCATTCGAGAAGGTGGCGAAAGATGAAAAGGCTGTTTCTTGCGACATTTTTATCTATGTTCTTTGCGTCTGGTTGCGCAACGATGTATATGCGGGATTGCGCCAAAGCGCCGCAGGAGCAAAAAGCCGAGTGCGAGCGATATAATAACGCTGCTATTGCGATAGACGCCTTGAATCTTTTCTTTTTGTTTTAAACACATTTTGTGTTTTGTGGCCATCCGTTATGCTCGATGGCCTTTTTTATACGCGCGGATGTAGTATACTAAATAATATGCAATTGCAAAAAATCCTCGCGACATTTTTGATTTTTGCAGTTTCTTTGTCTTTTTTTTATCCCTTTTCTGAAGTAAAAGCCGCCATTCCTCCAATCCAACCCCTAACTAAACCGTTCGGTGGCAAAATCACCAAGATTCAGGCATGCATGAGCCCCTCGGGTTTTATTTTGTATATCGGTCCTCCTGTTGGCGGCAAATTCTTTTTAAACCCCGCAACGAGTCAGATTAAATCTTATGGAGTAATCAGGCCTGGCATATGTACTTTAGGCTATGCTTCGCCGGCGCCAATCAACTGCGACAAGGGCAACCCAAGCGGCATTGGCGGATTTAGCATAGGTGGTCTTTTGGGCAGCGCAGTTGCGGGCGGTTTGGTGGATGCAAACGTCGTGACTATGGAGATGATCGAACCAGGAAACATATTCGGATCACAAATAATGGGAGTAGAACTCGTTGGACCCGGCGGGGCGCTTTTTGTAGGCGGCGATTTGGGCATACAATTAGCCGGCCTTGCTGAAGGATTGGGCGGATTGCTGCCCGGCATAAATATTATAAGCTCGCTCGCCAGCGGAAATTTTCTAGGCGCAGGCCTTAGCCTCGCCGGTATCTTTGTCCCGGTTATAGGGCCCGCAATTAGCATAGCTTCTTTCATTTTTAGCGCCTTAGGCATAAATTTTGGCAAAAAACCGCCATCTTTGGGGTCAGCTTACCCAATAATCCAGATAGGAACGACTCAAAAACCAGTTCCACCCGGTATATGTCCCCAAATCCCATTTCTTGAACCAGCTCATGCCATATCCACACCCTGATTGCGCTGTAAAAATGGTATAATTAAGGAGGTGAAATGGGTTATTTGCCATCAAAAAACTTCATAACCCTTGTTTTTGCCGCCCTCGTTGTTTTATTCGTGGGCTGGTTTGTGATTTACATAGCCTCCAGCAACCGGCAACCAGCTGCCGGCCAGAAGCTTGGAGCCGGAAGCGGGCAGCTAGGATTCCTCGCCGCCTATCAGGACGCCAACCGCGACAGCGATGGCGACGGACTTAAAGATTGGGAAGAAATTCTTTGGAAAACCGATGCGAACAAAGCCGATACGGATGGAGACGGAACCAGCGATGCGGATGAGATAAAAAACGGAAGAGACCCGATTTTAGCGGGGCCGAATGACAAGTTAAAAAAACCGGAAGAGATTGGCAAGCAAGCCACAACAACGCCGAGAACTTTGACCGACAAAATAGCCCGGGAGTTCGCCTCCAATTATCTCACAGCCGCGGGATCTTCGGAGGGCTCAATTGACATGTTTCAGCAAAAAGCGATCTCCGAGTCTTTGATAGAGTCATTAAGCCGCGACGCGCTCTTGTATAAAGATTCATTTTCGTCAGCCAATGTTCGTGTAGAACAAAGTTCTTCATCTGACGGAATAAAAATATATTTAAACAGAGCGGGAGATTTTTTGAATAAAACATTTGCAAATCTGCAAAAGCCGGAGATAGAGATTGTGAACGAGATTTTGGCGGCCGAGCGCTACGAAGATCTGAAAAAGTTGGTCGCTTACGTTGCGGCTTACCAAAAAACGGTTGAATTTTTAAAACAAGAAAATGTTCCGGCGTCTTACGCATCTTTGCATCTTGAGCTTATGAACATTATGCAAAATACTGCCGCGGCCGACAGTTTTATGATGGTTACCGACAAAGATCCGGCGCGCGGGCTTGCGGGACTCGCTCTTTATTTAAAACAGGTAGAGAGATTAGAGCAATTTTATAAATCCGGAGGCAATATTTATTTTGCAAAACGAACTCAATGATGTTGAAAAAAAATGTAATTAAATTATTTTCCGCAACGATACTGGGACTAAGTTTAATTTTGCCTTCTTTCGCGTTCGCGTTGGAAGATGAAGGTTTTAATTTAGGAGAGCTCCAAGAGATAGAAGCACAAACACAAGGCGGAGGCGGCATCTTGTCTGGCTTGGACAGCATTTTTGGACTAATATCCGGAGAAACAAGAGCAAATTCCGTGCCTATAGCCAAAGTGCAGGATACGCCGGGAACTTTTAGAGATATGGTTGATAAGGCGGCTTGGAGCGTCGCAAAGCTTTTGGTTCATCGAATTACGCAAGATATCGTAAATCTGATTCGCACCGGAGGGCAAGGCGGGACGCCGCTTTTTGTGCAGGATTGGCAGGGATTTCTGCTTGACGCGGCCGATCAGGCAAGCGGAGTATTTTTAAAAGAATTGAAACTAACCCAGCTTTGCGAACCTTTCGGGCCAAGGCTTCGGCTTATTTTCGCCGGAGGCAGGCGGCCGCTGCAGGAAAGATTCAGGTGCACGGTTTCTGCGATAGCCGGCAATTTACAAAACTTTTTTAATGATTTTAACAATGGCGGGTGGCAAAGATGGATTGAGCTGACACAAGTAAATAACAATCCATACGGCCAATATCTAGGGCTTTTGGAAGAGAAAGAAAAAAGAGAGGCGATTGCCGCGCAAGCAAAACTTAACGAGGCGGTATCCGGCAGCGGATTTTTAGGGATAGAAGATTGTGAAAAAGTAGATCTTAGAACAACAGACGTGGATGATATTAATATTGTGGGAGAAGAAACTCCTGAATCAGTCACCGTAGAGCGCTGCAAAACCGTAAGCCCCGGTAAATATCTGGAAAATCGGCTGGCAAAAGCCACTAATTCTGATATTGAGCAATTAAACATCGCCGATTCTTTTAATGAAATAATGATTGCCGCGTTTCAGTCTTTGATTAACGGCATTTTCTTCTCGCCCGGCGGGCTTTATAGCTCCAACATTTATTCAACAACAATTACGAACCAATTGCAGGAGGAATTGGATAGTCTCAAGCGAAGCGGGATTCAGCTTTCAGGAATTGATCCGGCGATAAATGTTACGCAATCAATAATTAATAAAAAAGAAAATTCGCTGGCGCAAACAAAAGACGAGATTAAAACATTGGGAGATCTCAAAACCTGCAAACTTAATCACAATAAGCCGATTGCTGCAGTAGACAACAGGATTCAGGTGGCGACCACAACCAAGGCGGCGCTGGAAGGCGATATCGTTGAGCAGGTTATTTTGCTTGAATTGCTGAAAGATGATCGCGTCGCTCTTTTGCTTACCAAAACAGTTGAAGAATTTAATGCTGCGCTAAACAAAATTAACGGAGACGTCGCGAAAGTCGGGTCGCTTGCCGCGGCTGTTTCCCAAAACGAGCAAATTGCGGCCGATAAGGCGAAAGCCGAAGAAGATTTACAAAATTGTTTGAATCCGCCGCAGAGCGAGGATTAGAAGTGAGAAGTTAGAAATGAGAAAAAAAAATAAAAAATTTCAAATCCCAATCGCCTCAATAATTCTTTTGAGTTTGGTTTTGAGTTTTTCCGCCATCGGCTCTGCATACGCAGTCGGCGAAATAATAACACCGCCAAAATCGGCGTCTACCAACAGCATTCTAGCCGGAGCGGGCAAAACAATTGCGCAATATGCAGTTGGCGCATTGGGCGCAGTAGGCGCCGCCCTAATCGGGATTATGGCGCATTTAACAAATTTAGGCGGGGCATTTTTCGATCTCTCATTAAACTACAATCTAGATCTTCGGGATAAACTTGTTTCTGTTTACAGTGGATGGATTGTCTCTCGCGACATAGCTAATTTGTTGTTCATACTGATTTTGTTGGGCATATCTATAGCAACCATCTTGCGTATTTCTACTCATCAAGCAAAATCGCTGCTCCCTCGGCTTATTATCATCGCATTGCTTATCAACTTCAGTTTTTCTATTGGGCTTGTGGTTATTGACTTCACTAACATTTTGGGCAAGCAATTTTATGATGTCATTACGGAAAACGGCGCAAAAAGAGTTTCAGAAATTATTATGCAGAAAACAAAAGTGCAGGCGGTTTTCGACGATCGGGACGCCGACTTGGCTGCGCAAAATACTTGGCTTCAAAGGATGTTTAAAACACTAGTACGACAAGATGCGTTTGGGCCAATAGGCCAGCTTTGGTTGCAATTAACCAACGCAGCGGGAAATGATCTAGACCAAGCATTGATATTCGCGAAAATCTCCTGGGGCAACTTAATCATTCTTGCGGTTATTACATTTGTCTTTTTCGTAGGAGGCATTATTTTGCTTATCAGGCCAGTTATATTGGCCTTACTTTTGACGCTTGCCCCAATCGCCTTCCTGTTTTACATTTTACCGGATACAGAAAGCTATTGGAAAAAATGGTGGTCAACTTTAATAAGCCATTCATTTTTTCTGCCAGCGTTTTTGTTCCTTTTATACGTGGCCATTCTTCTTATAACCAGTGTTTCTGCGGGATTGCCGTCTGGTAGCGCGCTAAACAATGCTCCTTTGGTTTTTAATTATATTTTAAGCATCATCCTTTTACTCGCGGCTTTAATTTTAGGCAAATCAATGGGAGTTTACGGCGCAGACACCGCGATGGCTTGGTCCACAGCGGGTAGAAAATGGCTCACGGGGGCGGTAGGTGGATTGGCGGCGAGGTACACGACAGGATTGTTGGGGACGGCGATTACGCCAGTGGCGGCGAAATTCCAAGAAACGCGCTTCGGACAAGTTTTTGGCACTGCTCCAACTAAGTTCGCCGGTTGGCTGAAGGGCCTTGGAGGAGCCGAAACAAGGGCGGGCGCGATGGCGGATTTTGCCAAACAATTAACACCGGAGCGGCAGGCGAAGTATTTTGCAGGACTTAACGCACAGGAAAAAGTTGCTCTGCTTGGCAAAATGACTCCGGAACAGCAGGCGGAGATGACGGAATTCATGTCGCCAGCGGATCGTATGCTTGCAGAAGGCATAATCAAGAGGCAGATGCCTCTGGTCGCTGCCGCGAAATTTGATCTTGAATCGTGGAAGAGGCTTTCGCCGCCGGAACAAACTGCTCAATTCGGCAATTATTCTCCGGAAGCCCAGGCGCAAATTTTGCGGAGCTTCCCTGATGACGAAAAGAGGGCGGAATTTGTGCTCAAAAAACTTTCGGGCGCGGCTCAATCTTCCGCAAAGAACATCTTGGCTTCTCCGGCCTTCATTACTGCAGAGCAATTAAGCTACAACAAAGCCGAGAAACGGCAGGAGATGCGCAATGCCGAGCTTCAAGGAGGCACTGCTTTTGAAGACTTTATAAATTCTAAAACAGAGGAAGAACAAAAAACCTACTTCAAAGCGACCGAAGACCGTCAACGCATACTATGGCTGGAAAAGAAGCACGCAGACGCCGCAGCTTTAGGCCAATACCAAAAGTTTGTACAATTAGAGCTTAATCCGGAAGAGCAAGCTAAATTTCACAGCGAAGTTCTGCGGCGCGTATCAACTCCGGCAGTTACTTCATACATCGGCGCCCTTCCTCAAGCTGAAGCGGAAAAGGTTGTTGTCACGCTTTCCGCTGATCAGCAAGCTGCGCTTTATATCCAGTGGGCTAAAGATAAGCCGCGGCTTTCCGTTGTTGAAAAAGCAACAGGGGCATTGTCAGCCGACCAGAAAAAGAATTTCTATGTTTCTTTGGCTCAGCAAGTTGGGCAAAAAAACGCCGGGGAAATCGCGGACATTCTCATTTCTTTGCCTCCGGAAGCTCAAAATATTGTTATTCAACGTAATCCGCAAAAAATTATATCCGTTGTTGATTATGTTAAAGGAGCCAATCCCGATGTGCATGCGCGCATTGCAAGCATTGCAATAAAACAAGGAGGCATGAAACGTGACACCATAAAAACCATCATCACTCCGGAAATTATCAAACATCCGGAAATGATAGAAACAATAATAAGCTCCGGCAGCATGGGCAGTGTTGAGGCAATTACTGGCAGAGACAAAGCAAAAATCGAAGCGCTGCAGGGCGCCATATCAAACTCTCTTGCCCAAGCGGCAAAAGATATCGGAAAGATTGCCCATACCAAAACTAAACTGAGAGCGTCTAAACCGTTCCAAGACTTAAAAGCCGCGAGCGGAGGTGTAATTAGCGATGAGGACGCTTTCGAAGAGGTGCTAAAAACAGAAAAAGAATTTAGAGCCGAGGCTTTGGCAGAAACGATGGAAGAAAAAAATAATCGCCTTATGGCTAAGCAAATCAGAGATACGCTTGCGGGCATTGCTTCGGCGGCGCATCAAGAAATATTAGATAGGTTATTAGGAACATAAAAACATGATAGCTGTAGACAATAAAAAACGACAAGCTATTTCCGAAGCCTTGGAAAAATTACCGGAAGATTTGCATAAGGCTTTGTTCGCGCCAGAAACCACCGATTCTGTCCAGGCGGTTGGCAAAAATGCCGGACTCATGATTGACAAAATCGGGGAGTTTGCTGATGAAACTGGGCTGGTGATGCTTGGAATCACTCCGCCATCGGATTACGTGAAAAATCTGACGCGAAGGCTTGGTGTGGAGCAGGAAAAAGCAAAAGCGATAGCGGAAGAGATTAATCAACAAATTTTTAAGCCGGTGAGAGAGTCATTGAAGAGGATTCATGGGTTGGCTCCTACTGAAACCGTCGGCGCAAAAGCGCCGACCGCCCTGCCCTCCTCAACCTCGCCTCGCGGGAAAACACTCGGTGTTTTTGGGGATTCAACACCGAGTGTTGAGGAGCGAGGCGGGGTTTTCCCGGGCGGGACGGAACAAAAACCCCTCCCGACCCGTGAAGATATTAGGCCGGCCACACCTTCTATGCCGCAACCTCTCATTATTGAGCCCGCGCCATCAGCGGGAAAAAAGGAGGAGGCGAAAATTATCCCGCCGATCTTTGTCAAAACTTATCAGAGCACTGACCCATACAGAGAACCAATGGAATAATCACAATGCAGCACCAAGTTCCACAATTTATAGACGTAGAAGACAAGATATTCGGCCCTCTGACCGCAAAGCAATTTTTTTATTTGTTGGGCGGAGGCGCGGTTATTTTCATAATGTATGTTTATTTTCAGCTTTGGTTTGTGATTGTGCTTGGAGCGCCTATAGCCGCGTTTGCAGCTTCGCTCGCCTTTTTAAAAATTAACGGCCGGCCGTTTATTAATGTACTCGCGGCCGCATTGAGTTATTCGTCTTCGGCAAGATTGTATTTGTGGAGAAAAGCCCCGCTCGGCTCCTCGAAACTGCCCGACGGGAAGAAACCTGGTTTTTCGGGGGTCTCAAAACCAGGTTTCGAGGAGTCGGGCAGTTTCTTCCCGCCGGGCGGGGCAACTCCAAAGCTCACCCAAAGCAAATTACAGGATCTATCCTGGTCGCTGGATATACAACAAAAACTAAAACGCTAAACATGGTTACTGCACTGCCATCGCAAAATATTCTGCAGATAGAGGAAATACGGGACGGTGTTTTGATATTGAAAGACAAATCTTTGCGCGCCGTAATGATGGCTTCGTCTTTAAATTTTGCGCTAAAAAGCGCGGATGAGCAGACTGCGGTTATTATGCAATACCAGAATTTTTTGAACTCTTTGGATTTTTCCATTCAGTTTTTTATCCAGTCGCGCAGATTAAACATCGAGCCGTATCTGGAAACATTAAAAAACGCGGAAGCAAAGCAGACCAACGAGCTTCTAAAAATACAAATCGCGGAATACATGGAATTTGTTCGCACATTCGTTCGCGCGGCCAATATCGTAAGCAAAAATTTTTACATCGTTGTGCCGTTTACCCCGTCCATTTTCGCAACTCCGCAGGAAGGCGCTGCAAGTATTTTAAAAGGAATCAGCGGTATTTTTTTGGGAAAATCGATTCAAAAAGGGGCGGGATTAACCCGGGAAAAATTTGAGGAATATAAAAACCAGCTTTGGCAGAGAGCCGACTCCGTAATACAAGGGCTCGTGCGTTCCGGCGTGCGCGCCGTGCCGTTAAATACCGAGGAACTGATAGAATTATTTTATGGTCTTTACAACCCGGGAGAATTAGAAAAAGGAAAACCCCCGGCTTTACAATAATATGGCACTATTAGACATTTTTAGAAAAAAGAAAAAGGAAGAAGCGGAAATCATTCCTGTTTTTCCGGAGGAAATTTACCGCGCGGGAGTTTTGGAGTTAAGGGACATAATTGCCCCGGCCGCGCTTGAGATTACCGCTAACCATGTCAGGTTGGGCGAAAAGCTTGCGCGCGTGATTTTTGTGTTTTCTTTGCCGCGCTTTTTATCCTCAAACTGGTTTAGTCCAATTATAAATTTGGATAAAGTTTTTGATGTTTCAATCTTTATCCATCCGGTGGATACCGCAACCGTCCTGAAAAAACTTCAGAGAAAAGTTGCCGAGGTGCAGTCGCAAATCGCGATAAGGCAACAAAAGGGCTTAGTCCGCGATCCGATTTTAGATACGGCCTTTCAAGATTTGGAAGCTTTGAGAGACAAACTCCAACAGGCGCAGGAAAGACTTTTTAATTTCGGACTTTACATCGCAATCTACGGCAACACCATCGAAGAATTGGATAAGGCGGAAGCGGAAATAAAATCAATGCTGGAGTCGCGGCTTGTTTACGCCAAGCCAGCGCTTTTTCAACAAAAAGAAGGATTGGATTCCGTCTTTCCGCAATCATACGACGCGCTTTTGGTGAACAATTATTTAAATTCTTCCCCGGCCTCCAGTGTTTTCCCGTTCGTTTCTTTTGATCTCACTTCAAATAAAGGCATTTTATACGGCATCAACTCACACAATAATTCGCTAATACTTTTTGATCGATTTAGCTTGGAAAATTACAATTCCGTGATTTTTGCCAAAGCGGGCGCCGGAAAATCTTACGCGACAAAACTGGAAATCTTGCGCTCCTTGATGTTTGATACGGACGTTATAGTAATTGACCCGGAGCGCGAATATGAATATCTTGCCGAAGCAACCGGCGGGAGATATTTTAATATTTCTTTAACTTCGCATCATCATATTAATCCTTTCGATCTTCCTACGCCGCGCGAAGACGAATCTCCATCGGATGTTTTGAGGTCGCACATAATAAATCTGGTTGGACTTTTTAGAATAATGCTTGGCGGTCTGACTCCGGAAGAAGATTCTATCATAGACCGCGCGATTTCCGAAACTTACGCTTCACGGGATATCACGCCTGATTCGGATTTTTCAAAAGCCATTCCACCGATACTTTCGGATCTCGAATTGGTTCTTGCCAACATGGAGGGAGGTGAATCGCTCGCGCAGCGGCTGCGCAAATTTACAAAAGGCACGTGGGCCGGGTTTATCAACCAGCCGACCAATGTTGATATAAATCAAAAATTTGTCGTGTTTTCAGTGCGTGACATGGAAGAAGAGTTGCGGCCGGTGGCAATGTATTTGATTATTAACTACATCTGGAGCGCGATTCGCGCGGAGATCAAAAAAAGGATTTTGGTGGTGGATGAAGCGTGGTGGATTATGAAAAACCAGGACGGAGCATCGTTTCTTTACGGGATCGCCAAGCGCGCGAGAAAATATTATTTAGGAGTTGCCACAATAACGCAGGATGTTGGAGATTTCTTAAACTCTCCGTACGGAAAGCCGCTGATCACCAACTCATCAATTCAAATGCTTTTGCGTCAATCCCCGGCAGCAATTGATGCGCTTAAAGAAACTTTTAATTTAACGGATGAAGAAAAATTCTTGCTTTTAGAGTCAGACGTGGGGGAGGGATTATTTTTTGCCGGACTGAAGCACGTTGCAATCAAGATTTTAGCGTCTTACACGGAGGACCAATTGATAACTTCCGATCCTGCACAATTGTTGGCAATTAAAAAAGCAAAGGAGGAATTTGGGCAGCAAACATGATAAAATAAAATTAAAATGAGTAAGCTTTACAAAAATTTAATAATATTTACCGCGCTGTTTTTGGCCTTAAACGCATCTGCGCTTATTCTGACTTCTCCGAACGATTTGGTTTTGAGCGTATCTCCGGCTTCTCCGAGAGCCGGGCAGGTTGTAACCGTTACTGCTAAGTCTTTCGCGTTTGACGCCCCACGCACGAATTTTAGATGGACCTTAAACGGCAAGGAAATTGCTTCCGGCGTCGGCTTGGTTGAACAAACATTCACGGCCGGCGCGCTTGGATCGGTTATGAATATTACTGTTCGCGCGGTATCTGCGGACGGACTGCCTTACGAAGCCGGTGTCTCCGTCTCAATCGCTGATATTGATTTTGTGGTTCATTCAGCAACTTACGTTCCGCAATTTTATCGCGGGGCCGCGCTGCCCACGCCGGGCAGTGTTGTTGAAGTGATTGCTGTGCCGCATTTGTTTAGAGGCGGCTCAAGAATTTCTCAGCAAAACTTGATTTACGAGTGGTCTTTGGATGGCAAGCCGGTTCTTTCTCAATCTGGTGGTGGAAGAAATAAACTTGCGCTTAAATTAGCGGACGTCGGTGGCAGCAGTTATCTTGTGACTTTGAAAATAAACACGCTGGACGGCGTGGTATTCACGCAAAAAAGCGCGCGCATAAAAACTTACGAGCCGGAAATTTTATTTTACGAAACAAACGCGCTTACCGGCCTCAAGCCGCAAGCAATACTCTCGTTTTTTGGGCTGGCCGGAAGCTCTTTTTCAATCTTAGCCGAGCCGTTTTTCTTTGATTTAAACTCTTTAAAACGCTCCGAAGTACGCTGGAGCGCGAATGGAGAAAAAATTGCTTTGACAGCCGAGCCGAAAAACCCGCGACTTTTGGAGCTCACTGCGCCGTCAGGCGCGGAATCGCAGACAAATTTTTCTCTAAAAATTGAGGACAAAGAGCACATTTTTCAAAGCGCGGAGGCGGGATTAATGGTAAAGGCTAGCCAATAAATTAAAATGTCAAAGCTCAAATTTCAAATCAAATCCAAAATCAAAAATCCAAAAATTTTGACATTTGGGCTTTTGGTTTTATTTGGCATTTGGATTTTGTCATTTGGTTTTTTTGCTGTGGCGGGTGACGGCGTTCAATATAATCTTCTCCAACCCTTGCCAAGTGTTGGCAAACAAGTCAGTTCCTTCCCACAATATATTCAAGGACTTATTCCTTTCATCTTAAGCCTAGCCGCCGTGCTCGCGGTGGTGATGATTGTAATCGGCGGGATTCAATACGCAATCTCCGAAGCAGTTGATGCAAAAGCGGATGCCAGAGACCGCATCACGCAGGCAATTTTCGGATTGCTTCTCGCGCTTTTGTCTTACTTGATTCTTTGGACCATAAATCCTCAACTTGTTAATTTGAAATTGGATATTAAATCTTTGCAACAAACCACAAACACCGGCGGAGGAAGCGGCACTACTGGCAGTTTTTAATTTTCAAACATGGAAAACTTATTAACAAAAAGAAATATAATAATCGCTGGGGTGGTGATTGTAATAATCATCGGAGCTTTGGTTTGGTTTGGGTTGAAAAATGGGACTGGAACGGAAGACGGAGGATTTTTTGGGTTGTTTCCTTGGGCTCCGCCCGGCTCCTCGAAACCTGGTTTTGAGACTTCCCAAAAACCAGGTTTCTTCCCGCCGGGCGGCGTTTCCCCGGGCGGCGAACAGCCTTTTACTCCGGAGGCAGCACAAAACCTCCCAGTCGGCACATTAATCCGCTTAAGTTCAGACAACATCTCTTCGCTAGTCGGCGTCGGAACAACGAGTGTTAAATATCACAAAAATATTCCTGAAAATTTAGGGCATCTTTTTGAGCGAAGAGCTGATGGAACAAATGAAGAAAAAAGGATTTCCAATTTCACAATACCGCAGGTTTTGCGCGTTGTCTGGGCTCCGGATGGCAAGAAAGCAGTTGTTTTTTACAATTTAGATAATCAGATAAGAAAACTGCTGATTGATTATGCGACAACAACGCCGAAAACCAGCTTTTTACCCGATTCAATATCAGATATTGCTTTCTCACCAGATTCCAAATCCCTTGTGTTTATAAACAATCTGCCTGCCTCGCCGAGTCAAGGCGGGGGAGATAGTCAGAATATTTTCGCATCCACCGCTGACTTTAAAAACCAAAGAAAAATTTTTGATAACAATGTCCCGGGCTTTGAAATCTCGTGGCCCGCCGCCAATACAATCGCGCTAAAAACCAAATCTTCCTACGGCGCGCGCGGATTTATTTACGCGTTAAATGCATCAACCGGCGCGCCTGCCTCGCCGAGTCAAGGCGGGTTTAACAAAGTTGCGGAGGGCCTTGGGCTGGATGCCATTTGGAACTCCGACGGCTCCGGTACGCTTTACTCGGTTTCGGACGCGGACGGTAATTTGCTAAACTTAAAATTTGTTGATGCCAAAACCGGAGCAACAAAAGAATTTAGTGTAAAAACCATTGCCGAAAAATGCGCATTTTCAAAAACCCGGAAAAATTTAGTTTATTGCGCTGTGCCAGATAACCCACAGCAAGCAAAGTATCCGGACGCGTGGTGGCAGGGGAAGGTGACATTTCGCGATGATTTTGTTTCGATTGATGTTTCTTCCGGCCAAACTTCCGTTTTGGTTTCCGCAAAAGCGGACGCAACTCAACCGAGAGTGTTAAGCGACGATTCGTGGCTTTTATTCCGCGACAAGTCCTCCGGCAACCTATGGAGCTTGAAACTTAAACTGTAAAAAATCAGAGGCCTACCGTTCTTGATAGACCTCCTTTTTGAAATGCTGTTTTTCGCGCTTGCGGTCGTAGCCTCGCTTGCCTTTCTTCGTCCCCTGCGCGCCGCCCTTTTGGCGGGGCAGAGGAATGCGGCCCAGCTTTTTCATTTTTCTCTCCTTTTCAAAAAGTTTGATCAGGGCGGCAGGATTTGAACCTACGATCTCCTAGTTCCGGGCTAGGTGCTCTATCAAACCGAGCTACACCATGACAAAAATTTGGTGTATTTATATAAATGGGAGGGGAATGAAGAGGGGCCAGTCGGTATGACATTTTCAGCCGCGACTTCTTTGAAACTTTAACGCAGTTCTTGCGATGCGCTCGGCTGGATAATTACTTACCCAACTCCGCGGTTTAAGGACGCCATTCCCCGTTGCGCCCCAAGGGATTTCCCCTTTTTGATTTTTTCAAAACATCGCTTAGCAATCGGATTGTTAAGTGATTCCTTGGGAGGCCGAAGGACGGGGACCCATGAACACCCAGGCCTTTGGTCTCCCAAGGACCCGCCTAGACTCGCTAGGCGAGGCTGGTGGACCACCCATGTTTACCTATTAAACTTCGGGATAATCCGCCGGCCGGGGCTATTATTTTGGTTTATGCCCTCGATACCGCGTTATCCCTGCATTAAGCTTAACTATCACCATTATACTCCTATTAAAAAATTTGTCAAGCCCCCCTGACAAATCTGCTAATTTGGGCTTATTTTGCGTGTTTTGACACTATAACAAGTGCGCCTCACCATAATTTATGATATAATTGTTCTATGTTAGACGAGCTTAAAAAAATTGGGCTTTCGGAAAATGAGGCAAGGGTGTATCTTGCGCTTTTGGAGTTGGGATCTGAAACGGCGCAGGAGATTGCCAAAAAAGCAGGTGTAAAGCGCGCGACTACTTACGTGCAACTTGATGCTCTTATGAAAATGGGATTAGTAACCTCGTTTGAAAAAGGTCTGCCTGCCGGCAAGGCAAAGAAAAAAAGCTATTTCCGCGCGGAAGACCCTGAACATTTAATTAAAATCGCCGAGCGCGAAAAAAAAGTTGCCAGAGAGCGCGAAAGCGCGTTGGAAGAAATCCTGCCGGGCCTCGGCAAACTTTATCTCTCCGCCGGCGAACGTCCAAGGGTGAGATTTTTTGATGGGGTGGAGGGGCTTAAAACAATGCAGGCGGAATTCCTAAAATCCGGCGCTGAACTTGTTGAATCTTTTTCATCGGCTGACGATGTCGCAAAAATTTTTCCGAAATTCGGCGAAGAATACGAGCCCCAAAAAATCAAAAGAAAAATTCAATCCAAGGTAATATACACGAGCGCCAACGGCTCATTTCTTAAAGAAGTTGATATGATAGCGTTGAGGGAATCGCGATATATTCCGCCGGACGAGTTTCCGGTGTCATGCGACATATCAATTTACAAAAATACAGTCTCAATATCTGTTCTGCGTGGCAAAATCTTCGGAATTTTAGTTGAAGGCGAAGAGATAGCAAAATCCATGCGCTCGTTTTTTAAGCTTGCTTGGGAAGCGGCCGAGAAATATAAAAAAATCTAGGGGGCACGCGCGTCGCGGCCCCCTTGGGTTACTGCCATTTTTATTTGTTTCTTCCGGGTTTGCCGAGAATTTTTTATCCGCGAAGCCCTGATTCGGCGTTTTTTATACTAAGGCTTCGGAGAAAACGCTTTCAAAAACTGAAAAACCATTCTCCCACTGCTCAACCAGTGGTGTTCACAAATCCAAGCTGCAAATCAAACCTCAAGACCAAGCCACAAACCGAAAGCTTTACTTACCCGTACAATCCCATTCAGCCTCCTCCCTTGCCCGCCTAAATGCGAAGCTTTTGGCGGGTTCTGCCCCCATTATAGCAAATCTACAGGTTTTGTCAACCCCTATTCCGTTGTCACTCTAAATACCTCTTCAATCGTCGTAAAGCCTTGTATAACTTTCATTATGCCGTCTTCTACCATAGTCATCATTCCTTCTTTTTTTGCCTGTTCTTCTATTTGGTCCGAAGTGGCGCTTTGCATCAAAAGATTTTTAATGGTCGGCGTCATCTCCAGCACTTCGTGAATACCCAACCGGTTAGAATAGCCGTCGGGGCATTCCTGAGTTGCTTTCGGCTTATAAAACGGAATATCTTTCCAGACGGCTTTCGGAGAAACAATTTTTTCTTTTTTTAAAAAATCTAAAACTCTTTCCAAATTCACATTCTCGCCTAATTTTTTAAGTTCGGCGTCGGTGAGCTTGTATGCCTCCCTTTCTTTGCAGAGGCGCCTGACCAATCTTTGGGCGATAATGGCGTCTGTGGTGGAAGCGATTAAAAAAGGCTCAACCTTCATGTCCAAAAGCCGCGGCAAAGATCCAGCGGCAGAGTTTGTGTGAAGAGTTGAAAGCACAAGATGGCCTGTAAGCGCGGCGTTAACCGCCAAAGATGCCGTTTCATTATCTCTTATTTCGCCCACCATAATAATATCCGGGTCCTGACGGACGAGCGAGCGCAGACCATTGGCGAATGTAAAGCCGATGTCCGGGCGCACCTGTGTTTGGTTGACTCGCGGCATGCGGTATTCTATCGGATCTTCAACTGTTGAAATGTTTACTCCGGGCTGGTTTAGCAAAGATAAAATTGTGTAAAGCGTGGTTGTTTTTCCTGATCCTGTCGGACCAGTGGCTAAAATCATCCCCAAAGGCTTTTTTATATTTTTATACAAAATTTCGAGGGCCTCTCCATGAAAACCCAAATCTTCCAAAGTAAAGCCTTTCGCCGATTCAGGCAAGAGGCGCATTACAACTTTTTCTCCGTCAAAAACCGGCAGTACAGACACGCGGAAAGAAAATTTATAATCCGCCGTTTCAATTTTAAACCTTCCGTCTTGTGGGAGCCGGTGTTCGTCTAATTTTAAACTTGCAAGCACTTTGATTCTTGCTACGATTCCCGAAGCAACTTGTTTTGGGAGAACCATGGCATTATGCAAAATACCATCGATGCGGTATCTGACCAAAACCTCTTTTTCCATCGGTTCAATGTGAATATCCGAAGAACGCTGTAAAATAGCATGGCGAATCAAGGTATCCACTATGCGCACGATCGGCAAATCTTCCGCGGCTTTTTTCAAATCTTCTAAATCGGCGCTTTCTGTGCCAGGCAAACCAGCTGTTTCGGAAATGGTTGCCAGCGCTTCTGATGAAACCTCGTTTTTGATTATTTCTCCGAACTCGGCCTCCAAGCTTTTTTGGTATTGAGAAAGCACGTATTTTATGGAGGCCGCGTTTGTGAGCCTTGGCAGGATTTTTAAGTCTGATTTTTTCTTGATGAACTCGATTGTTTCCAGATCTTCCGGATCCAACATGGCCACTTCGAGGCTTGCGCCGCTTTTTCTAAACGAAACTATGTTGTGTTTTTTTGCAATTGGCTCCGGAATTATTGAAAGCACTTTGGAGTCAATCTTTTCTCCTTCCAGATTTACAAACGGAACCCCCAAAATATAGGCTTTGAGCCGAGCCAATTCTTCTTCGGTGATTTTGCCCAAAGCCAAAAGAATGTCTTCTATTTTCTTGCCGGTTTTTTTTGATTCCGCCTCTGCTTTATCAACCTCGTCTTTTTTCACCAGCTCTGAATCCAACAAAAAAGCTTTAAGCTGTTGTTGTTCAATGCGCATGGTTGAGCACTATCTCGATTTTGGTCAAAAGCTCATCCAGTTTGTAGTTGGCTTTAACCAAATATGTGGTTGCGCCCAATGAAAGCGCGCGTTCAACCTCCGCGCTTCCCTCGAGATTTGTGAGCACGATGACAGGAATATTTTTGGTTGCCGGGTCGTTTTTCAGCTCTTCTAAAACCTCAAACCCGTTTTTTTTGGGCAGTATCAAATCCAGCAGGATCAGATCCGGCATTTCTTTTTGCGCAACTTTCAAGCCAATTTCTCCATCCAAAGCTTTCAGTACGTTATAATTATGCTGTTCCAGCATTTTGCCCATTGCTTGTTGCAGGGCCTCTTCGTCTTCAACAAATAAAATTTTTTTCATGGATTATTTTTTAATTGGTAATGAAAACCAAAATGTCGACCCTTTGTTCGGAAGCGAGGAAAAACCTATATCGCCTCCTGATTTTATAATAATCGCCTTAGCGATGAAAAGGCCCACGCCGGCGCCTTCGGTTTGGTAGCGAAGCGCCTGGTTTGACCTGAAAAACTTATCAAAAACACGCTTTTGATCATCCGCCGGTATGCCGGCTCCGTGATCAGTGATTTTCCAAATCAGCTTGTTCCCTTTGGCTGAAATATTAATAACTACGTTACCGCCGCCAACGCTGTATCTGACCGCATTATCAATAAGATGTCCGATGACGTGTTTAATGCGCTCGCCGTCCACGAGCATTTTAGGAATATTTTCTTCTGCTTCAATTTCGATTCCGACGTTACTGGCGGCGGCAAAATTTTTATACTCGTTTGCAACTTGTTGTGTCATCTCTTTTATCAAAGACGGGGCTGGGCGCAAAATTAAATCATTGTCTTCAATGCGATTAACCTCCAGAAGATCATTAACCGATTGTATCATCCGCTCGTTCTGCGCGTATATTGTCTCTAAGGGGTTTTGTTGATTCCCGGTGAGCAGTAAATCGAGCTGCCATTTTATGGCGGAAAGCGGGCTTCTAAGCTGGTGCGACATGATGCTTATAAATTCCGATTTTGAGCGGGCCGCGAGGGCCACCGTCTCAAACGCGCGAACTATTAGATTCCCGATTGTGAATAAAATTGCTGTCAGCGCAAGCACGGTTATCGCCGCAAATTCAGGCTCTTGGTAGCGGCTGGCTACAATATAAGTTACCAAGATCGCTAGTATAATTATAATGCCCATTATCAAAAATAAAAACTGCGGGCATTGCCAAAGCCCAACCCGATACTCCCAACAAACCTTTTTAAGATTTAAGCTCCTCGTCCACTTCGCCATCATATACGCAAGTATAGCATAAAAATTGCTTTTTATTTTGAGTTTGCTAGATTGGCGAATATGGCAATAAAGCTTCATGCGGCGGAGGTCGTCGGGCTTTCGGGGAAGATTATTGATGTTGAGATTGATCTTTCCCCGGGGCTTTTTAGTTTTGCGATTGTCGGTTTGGCGGACAAAGCGGTCGCCGAATCAAAAGAAAGGATTTCCGCAGCGATAAAAAATCTGGGCGCGAAAAGTCCGCAGAAAAAAAATCAGCGCGTAGTTATTGCTTTGGCTCCGGCCGACCTCAAAAAAGAGGGGCCGGTTTTTGATCTGGCGATTGCGCTTTCGTATCTCTTGGCTTCTAAACAAGCCGAATTTGATCCGAAAGGAAAAATTTTTCTTGGTGAATTGGCTTTGGACGGCGCGTTGCGGCCCATAAAAGGTGTTTTGGCGCTTGCCGAAGAAGCCAAGCGCGCGGGGTTTTCGGAAATTTACGTGCCCGAGGGCAACGGCGCTGAGGCGGCGCTGGTGGACGGCGTTAAAGTTTTTGAAGCGCAGTCTTTGGAAAATATTTTAGAGCATCTGGAAGAAAAAAATTTAATTAAAGAATGTCCGAAAACAAAATTTAATCTTACCGAAGTCGGGACGCTGCTTGATTTTTACGATGTCCGCGGACAGGAGTCCGCCAAGAGGGGGTTGGAAATAGCAGCGGCCGGCGCGCATAATGCTCTAATGATCGGGCCACCAGGAACCGGAAAGACAATGCTTGCGCGGGCGTTTGCTTCAATTTTGCCGCCGCTCTCCCGCGAGGAGGCTTTGGAGGTCACAAAAATTCATTCCATCGCTGGCGCGCTAAAAGACGACGAATTTATTTTGAAGCACCGCCCTTTCAGAAACCCGCATCACACCTCTTCTTACGTTTCGTTGGTTGGCGGCGGAGCATACCCCAAACCAGGAGAAATTACTTTGGCTCACAGAGGCGTTTTATTTCTGGACGAATTTCCGGAATTTGAGCGGAGAGTAATTGAGGTTTTAAGACAGCCGTTGGAAGACAAGACTGTAACAATCTCGCGCGCGAAAGCCACGTTAAATTTTCCAGCGCAGATCAGCATGATACTTGCCATGAATCCATGCCCTTGCGGCAATCTCGGATCTCCAAAGGCGTGCATTTGCAACCCCGCGTCTATAAGCCGCTACCAAAGAAAAATTTCAGGGCCTATCGTAGACCGCATTGACCTTTGGCTTGGGGTTTACGGAATCGAGCATAGAAAATTGGAAGATGATGTTGCCGATGGCCGCGAATCTTCTTTTCAGATCAGAAAAAGAGTAGAGAGGGCGCGGGAGATCCAAAAGAGACGTTTTGGTGATTCAAAAATACTGACCAACTCCGAAATGTCCGTCAGAGACATAAAAAAATACTGCGTACTTGACGACGAATCAAAATCAATCCTTCAGCAAGCCGCTGCGCGGCTTGACCTTTCTCCGCGCAGCTACCACCGCGTCATCAAACTCGCTCGTACCATTGCTGACCTCGCGGGCGAGCCCAACATAAAAAGCCCCCATATTCTGGAGGCTCTGCAATACAGGCCGAAAGCATTGATTTAAACTCATCACATTTTGATCACGTCCATAACCGCGTCAAATTTCGCGTCAACCACAATCGGATTTTTGGTGAAAACTCTCTCGGCAGTAACAGGATCTTTTAATCCGTGTCCCGTCAGGACGCAGACAGCAATGTAAGATTTATCAAAATACAGCCTACGCATTTTCACATCTTTTATAAGCCCGGCCACTGAAGCTGCCGAAGCTGGCTCGCAAAAAATCTGTTCAAGCCGCGGAAGAAGAGCATAAGCTTCTAAAATTTCTTCATCCGTTACGCTGTCAATAATACCTACAGATTCTCTTCTTGCGGTTTTTGCGTCTTCCCAGCGCGCGGGATTTCCAATACGTATGGCGCTGGCCACGGTTTCGGGACTCTCAACGATACGATTCAAAACAATCGGAGCGGCTCCGGCAGCTTGATATCCGCGCATCGCAGGCCTGTTAAAGGGCTGGATCTTCCCAATTTCGATATATTTTTTATACCCCCACCAATAAGCCGTGATATTGCCAGCATTGCCAACAGGAATGTAGTGATAAGTTGGCGCTCTGCCAAGCTTATCGCAAATCTCGTATGCTCCGGTCATCTGGCCGGGCATTCTATTTGGATTTAGCGAATTTAAAAGGCCGATGTCCGGATTTTTTGCTACAATCTCTTTTACAATCCGAAATGCTTCATCAAAATTTCCGCGTACCTGGATTACTTCCGCGCCACAGGCGAACGCTTGGCTTATTTTGCCAAGCGCTACCTTGCCATCAGGAAGAAGCCCGAAAAGTTTTATGCCGGCCCGCGCACAGAACGTGGCTGCTGCGGCTAAAGTGTTTCCAGTTGAAGCGCAAATTTCAGCCTTTCTGCCTAAAAATTTTTCATAACTGACGGCCGTAGTCATTCCTCTGTCTTTAAAAGATCCTGTAGGATAATTTTTTCCTTCGTCCTTTAAATAAATATCGGATTCAAATCTTCCATATTTTTCATTCAGATATTCTTTTAGGCGATCCGCCCGCCAAAGCGGAGTCGAACCCTCGCCCAAAGTAACAATATTTTCTTTGGGTATTGCCTGAATTTCCGGAGGCATAAGATCCAGATATTTTTCGATAAGGCCCATTTTATTCTCAAATCTGGCTTTACTGTAGCATCAAAGAAACAATAATGTCAAAACCCAATTTTTCGGTGCGTGGTCAAAATGTTACACTAACAACATGAGCGTTTTGGCAGAAAACAGGAAAGCGCGATTTGAATTTGAGATACTCGAAACATTTGAAGCTGGCATCGAGCTTTTTGGATTTGAGGTGAAAGCCGCGAGAAATCACAAAATGAGTCTTGAAGGCTCGTATGTTTTTCTAAGGCACGGGGAGTTTTATTTGGTTGGGGCGACCATCGCGCCATATCAACCCAAAAATACCCCTAAAGATTATGAGCCGGCGCGAGAGAGGAAACTTTTGCTTCACAAAAAAGAAATCAATTATTTAATCGGCAAAGCCGCGACGCGCGGGTTGACAATCCTCCCGCTCAAGGTGTATACTAAAGGCGCGCGGATAAAATTGGAAATCGCAAGCGCGCGGCGGCTCAAAAAACACGATAGGCGAGAGCGCATAAAAGAACGCGAAGATAAAAGAAAAATTGAAAGAACATTGAAAGAATTATAAAATGAAAGTGGGGTTTACCCCCACACCAAATCGGTTCACAAAGTGATTTGGTGTGGGGGTGAATTGGATTCGAGGAAGAATAAATTATCATGCGCTCAGGCAGAGTATGTGAAGTATGCTCTTGAAATTTTCTTCACAAACCAATAAGTGCAAACTTATTTTCTAAAGTAGCGGCTGTTTTTGGCTCTTTACGGCCAATGCAGCTTGCCACTTCTTACGCTTAATTTAGTGTGAGCATTGGTCCTTGATTCTCGCTAGAGGGTTGCCAGTGTTATAAGCGGGACGGCATTGATAAAAGCTCCGCATCAATGCAAGCAAACAGGGGTAAAATTTTCCGCCAAAGGCGGATAAAAAGCTTGTCAACCGCAGATTATGAGTTCTTCCGACCCGGGTTCAACTCCCGGCATCTCCACATAACAATACTTCCGCCTTTTTCAGAGAGGATTGCCTCGGGGCTTCGCCCCTCGGCTTGGTGGCTTTGCGCAAGGCGCAAAGCCACATAATCCCACGGCTCGGAAAAAGAAAAGGAAGCGGATTTGTCCAAAAGTT
>Ga0155306_108_pt1 | contig 23599 bp, 22 predicted proteins | sample RifCSPhighO2_02_FD_106274 | JGI IMG/M metagenome (GOLD analysis project Ga0155306, IMG submission 106274) | Candidatus Giovannonibacteria bacterium RIFCSPHIGHO2_02_FULL_45_13
AACGACTCTTCGCCCAACAGATCCACCGACGAAGAAGTAATTTTATCTTTCGCGGAATATTTCCCTGTCGTGGTACCCAAGCTTTCGCGCATAGGCACAGGAATAACTTGCACATGCTCCAGACATTTTTTTACGTCCCCGCCGTATCGCGACATGAGCTCATACCACAAATACTCGGTGGACGCGCCAAGCGGACGCCTTCGCTCATAGAGCGCCTCAATAGCGTTGTCTTTGAAACCCTGATGCGCAAGAAATTCCTTAGACTCGTCGCTTGATTCAAAGAGATTCATCGCGAGAGTCGTCGGATCTTCAAAAGTAAGAGAGTGCATCTCGTCCACTTTTTCGTCGTATTTCAAAGCATCAACCAACCCAACGAATTTAAAAGTGTACTTGCGGTTTTCCTGCTTCATGAGAAATGCCCTGTATTTTCTGCAAACATAATCAACGAAAAAAGTTTTTCCGTTTCCCGGCTCGCCGACCAAAACAAAAGCCATCTCTTTGGCCGATCCGCCCTCGGCAGCATTTTTTACAAAATGCACGAAGTCGTTAATCTCGTCATACCAGCCAACGATATGAATTTCCCCTTCGCGAAAGAATGGAAAATCGTAAACCGTGCGCCCGGCGTGAATCTTTTTTTCCGGCTTCTTTCCCAAAATCATCCTAGCCACGCCCTGTGCGGCATTTTCAAACCGCCTCCTGCCGCTGAGAACTTCAACCACATGAAATGCCAATCTCTCGTTATCCGCAACTACTTTGCGTTCTGACATTTTGGCCTCCTTTTTGTCAAAAAGCCACAAATTGTTTCTATCTTTAGAGCTAACAAATATCACAACATTCCGTCAAGTATTGACAAAATAAAAAAAACAGGTTATTGCAAGGCTTTCGTTTAAATGTTTTTTATGCTATAACAAAAAAGCGCGAGCGTAGCTCAATGGCGGAGCACCGAGCTTATACCTCGGGGGTTGTAGGTTCGAGTCCTACCGCTCGCAAAATTTTAAGTCACTCCGTGGGCTTTGACGAATTTCGCGAATTCGTCGCGCTCGACTGTCTCTTCTTTTATAAGTTTTTGCGCCAAGGCGTCAAGCGCGTTTTTGTGGCGGGTTAAAACTTCTTTGGCTTTTTTAAGGGCGTTTTGCATAAGCCGCGTTACTTCTTTATCAATCAAGGTCGCCCATGTTTCGGAGTAATCCCTCTCCGCCGAAAAATCTTTTCCCAAAAACACATGGGCTTCGTGGCCTCCGAAAGCCAAGGGCCCGATTTTTTCGGACATTCCGTATTTTGTAACCAGCGCGCGCGCGAGATCAGTTGCTTTTTTCAGATCGTCCGACGCGCCGGTGGTAAGTTCGCCGAAAGCTACGATCTCGGCGGCATACCCGCCCAAAGAAACCGCAAGCTGCGAAATAAAATGTGTCTTTGAATAAAGATGCCTGTCCTCCGTAGGAAGAGCCAAAGTAAAACCGGCGGCGCGGCCTCTTGAAATTATGGAAACTTTATGAATTAGATCGGTTTCAGGCAAAGCAGCGGTTACAAGCGCGTGCCCTGCTTCATGATAAGCTGAAATTTTCTTTTCCTTCTCCGAAAGCACATGGCTTTTCCTTTCCGGTCCCAAAAGCACTTTTTCTATGGAATTAATAAGATCCATCTGCGTCACGTGTTTTCTGTTTTCGCGCGCCGCCAAAATCGCAGCTTCGTTTATCAAATTAGACAAATCCGCGCCGGAAAAGCCTGGGGTGCGCTCGGCGATTCTGCGCAAATTGACGTCCCCGTCCAACGGCTTTTTCTTTGAATGAATTTTTATAATATCCTCGCGATCGTTAATATCCGGCAAATCCAAAATCACGCGTCTGTCAAATCTCCCCGGCCGAAGCAAAGCAGGATCCAAAACGTCCGGCCGGTTGGTCGCCGCCATTACAATAACTGACTCATTTGTTTCAAAACCATCCAGCTCCACCAAAATCTGGTTTAGTGTCTGCTCCCGCTCGTCGTGCCCTCCTCCCAAACCGGCGCCTCTGTGACGCCCAACCGCATCAATTTCGTCAATAAATATAATGGCAGGAGCGGCTTTTTTAGCCATCTTAAAAAGATCCCTGACTCTAGAAGCGCCGACGCCTACAAACATCTCAACAAACTCCGAAGCCGACATGTGAAAAAACGGCACTCCCGCCTCACCTGCGACGGCTTTTGCCATCATAGTCTTGCCGGTCCCCGGGGCGCCCATCAAAAGCACGCCCTTGGGAATCCGCGCGCCGATGTCTATGAATTTTTTCGGAGACTTTAAAAAATCCACGATCTCAACCAGTTCTTCTTTGGCTTCCTTGGCTCCAGCGACGTCTTTGAAAAGCACACGCTCTTTCGCGTCTTTGGGATTAATCACGCGCGCGCGGGACTGCCCGAAAGTGAAAGCCTGAACATTCGCCCGCTGTACTTGTTTGGCGGTCAGCCAGAAAAAAGCGACTATCAGTAAAAACGGCACAAGAAACGGCAAAACCGCCCCAAACCAATAAAGCGCGCCTGACGGATTTCTGACGTCAATTGAAACGGCGCGCAGTTTTTCATCGGAAACCCCGTAATTTCTCAAAGTTTCGGAGAGCGCCGCCTCATTTTCTTTTTTGGATTTAAGTTCTTCCCCGTTTTTCAGAGTAATTTCAAGATCCGAATCTTTTACCGCAATTTTAGAAACTTCCCCAGTGTTTATTTTCCCAACCAATTCCGAAAGCGAAATTTCTTTAACCTCCTTAAAAGTCCCCACCAGCGAAGTGTACAAAAACGCCAAAAGCATGAGTATTATCAGCGCCCCCAGTATGTTTTTAGATAAAAGTTGCATGTCCATTATTATACCAAATAAAAAAATCCCGGCAAGCGCGAAATTATTAATTATAGATATCGTGGTCTCCTATGTCTAAAAATGTTATGTCATCGCCATCAAACTCAAAAATAATGCGATACTTTACATCTACAGAAAAACTCCAAAAATCTCTCAGCTCGCCGTGAAGTTTGTGCGTTTTTAGTCTGCCGTCTTTTGGGTTTGCTCTAAAAATAGACTCCTTCCGTTCGGCCTTTTGCCGAACGTCAAAAGGTAAATCTTTAAAAGATTTTTGAAAACGTGGGTGATAGAAAATTGTCATTGATACTTAACCCAACGACTTAAGCGAGCGCAATACTGGCAATTTTCCTGTTTGTTTCAGCAATTTTGCTTCACGAGACCACCTCAATACATCCTCTTTGCGCGGGACTTTAAAAGCCCTATCCCAAAGCTCTTTAAACTCGCGTTTCGGCATAACCACAAGCTCCTCGTCGCCGGTTATGGTCTTTGGGATAGTTAAAACGTTTGATGTGTTCATAATGCAATTATACCAAAATAAAAAAATCCCGGCAAGCGCTGTGTGCTTGTTTGCACACGCGCCTGCCGGAATAGAAATCGCTTATTTTTTGCGATCCTCCAAACGCTGGATGCGATCTTCCAAGCGGTCGATTTGACTTGATAGATACCGCAGGGAGCCAGCTTTCCTCCTCACCATCATTCTAAAATATTTACTAATTTGCCCGTGGTATCTAGGAGCTAGCCGCTTGCCTGTCGAAAGGTACGCTGCAGCCACAGATTCAGCCTTTTGGAACATCGCGAGCATTGCTTTGTGCTCGGCCAAAGTGTTGGGCCGATTTTCTCTCCAAATATCCTCCATGCCGTTGCTGATCTCACCAATAGTTTCTACCAACGCTTGGGCAACGGAGGCTATTAGTTTGCGGTGCCCAATAGTATCAGCCTGATCATTATTCTCGCGATCCTTGTACTTGCGGAGCACAATATCCAAAATAGCATCGAGCGACACCGACGGAGAACTCCCAAAAACGTACAGCATCGCATGATAGTGTGCCAAAAACTCAATTGCTTCCGTAAGCGCGCGGAACATCAAAAATGATTTTTGCGCTAAATTGCGCAAGCCAAAAATTTCTCCGCAGTCATTGATCAGCCGCGTATACAGGTCAGCGAACTCATGTGATCTTTCCTCGCGATTATTAACCATTTCGCTCAGCACCTTGGCAGCTTCCCGTATTCTTTCGTCCAACTCGTAAGCGATGGCTTGGTCGCACTTTCGCTCGTAAAAAACCTCAGCGGCCCTGCTTTCAAACTGATTCAGCTCTTGCGCCAAACCAGTCAAAGGCTTGCTTTTACTGTCCGTCTTTCTTTCCTCCCATCTCTTTCTTTTTCTTTGTTTTTTTACCGAATTTTTCAAAGAGCTTACCGCTAAAAACGTCTGACGTTCTCACTGGCAAACTCTCAAAGTTTATTTTTATTTTTTAAAAGTATCCCGGCAAGCAGGAAGTGGAATTTCTCTTCCACTCTGCTTGCCGGGGATAACATTGCCTTACCGCTGAAAATCCTGACGGGCGCGAAGCCGCTCGCGGATTCCCGACAGCTTGTCGTCCATGCGCTGGCGCAATTCTGCGCCTTTTTGGCGAGCGGCGACGATTCTTTCGGCAGACTCCCGCTTCATGAACCGAGGCGTCATTTTCTGCTCGTTGACCGCCACCTTTCGGTTCGTCACCACTACATCGTCAGCGACAACCTGCTTGCACGGCTCGCAAACAGCAATGAACTCTTCGCCCAAATCTGGGGTGTAATTCCCGACGGAGTTTCCGCTCCTCGGAGACACCCATCGCTTAGGCAAAAAGAGTCCGCCGAGCGCCACGCAATCGCGAGAGACTTCGAGGTCGCAGTGGACCAGTTCACCAATCGAGCCATCTACCTCCAACTGCGGATGTCGCGCATCCCGCAACTCGAAGTTAAAGATCTCAGCCTCAACTTGTGACAGAGACACATCGTGCTGTCCTTCGTACACGCCGTACAACTCGCCTTTGTAGAACGAGTGCCCCACGCGGCAATGAGCGTCTTTGGTGAACTGATACTGTTTCACCTCAACACCCGTTGCCTCTTGAAGCCCTTCAGCCGCCACTTCGGTCGGCGTAATAACAATCTTCTTTCCCATGATTCTTTCCTCCTTTTCCTTTTCTATTTTTTCGCCTTTGTCAAACCCGCAAAAATGCGGGCACCTTGAGAATGCTGACCAAACTGACCTCAACAACCACAACCCCATCAGCCTCATCATGCGCCTCAATTTTGAGATAGTAGGGCGCATTCATTCCGGGATCCATTGCCTTAATGAACAACGGCTCAAACTTTCCGTCTTCGCCCGGATAGGACAAACTTAGATAATCAACATTGCTGCTCCTATCCGAGTTGAAACCGAAAACCCTGTCTTGATTTTCCTGTTTCAACTCCTTAGCTCGGCCGCACAACATGTTGGCAGCAAATTTATGCCCGCCGCGATGTCTGTGTAAACAGAGCCTCTTGAAAAGGCCGTTCTCCGGCTTGTCGCCTTTCTTGATGTGAACCTTAAAGGCCACACGCCGAACCGCCGATCGCAAATTCGGAAAATCGCCGATGCTCGGATGATAATGCCGATCCACGGTTTCCTTTCCGCCGTCCGCGTCGGTCTTAATGACAAGCGGATTAAACTTTTTCTCCACCGCCTCTTTGGCCCGGTAGATCATTTTATCCGCTTCAAGCTCGGCAACAGACGGAACCTCAACCACATCCACATATTCTGGCATGACACCGGCTGGCAGCGTTGTCTCCAACGCAATCCGCAGATGATCATCCACCCGCACCCACCGTTTCCAATTCAGTTCCTCCATAAAAAACCTCCTTTCGGGCTATTCGGGACACACTTTGTCAAAAAAACCTAATTTACTAAACCTGTCCCCATTATACTCCTTTTATAAAAATTGTCAAGGGGGCGTGGCAAGGCTATTTGTGATATTATTTTTATATGAAAACGGATGTTGAAGCGCTAAAACAAAAACTTGGGCACATTTTCGAAGCCTCCGGCGAAGTCGGCTTAGTTTATCTTTTTGGCTCGCAAGCAAACGGCCGCGCCGCTAGCAAAAGCGACTATGATTTTGGGGTTTACTTTTTAGAAACTGACCCAGTAAAAAGGGGCAATCTGGTTTTTCACTTTTCATCCGAGATTTCTAAATCGCTCTCTACGGATAAAATCGACATTCATAGCATTAACGACATTGAATCGCCGGAGCTAAAATATCAAATCATTGCGCAAGGCAAATTAATTTTTGAACGCGAGCCGCACCGTTTAATCTTAGAGCCGAAGACGCTCAACGAATATTTCGATTTTACATACTTGCTTAAAAAATATAATTTGACTCGCGCGCAATGAGCAATCTTCAAGTCATAGAAAACCAAATAAGCTACATACTCAAACACGGGAGGCGCTTGATATTCTCGGCGAAGAAAAAGTTTTGCCTCTTGAATTCTTGGCGGAATTTCACAAAATTGTCGGTTTTCGCAACGCTTTGGCGCACGATTATCACGACTTGAGAATAGATGTCGTTTACAGCGTCTTGCAAAATAACTTGCGGCAAGTTTCGCAATTTATTGAATATTTAAAAAAATACTTTAATCTCTAAAGCAAAATCCCGCACCTTTTAGTTAAAAGGCGCGGGATGACAATACCCCTTTTTAAGGCTGATTTGGCTCGATTGGTCCGACCGGCAAACCGATTCGTTGAACAAGCGACAAGGCCGCTTGTTCAATTTCCTCGTCGTTATAGTTTGACTCCATTTTGATGCATTCTTTTCCAGGGTGTTTCTTAAAATACTGCTTGTAGCTCTCCCAGGAAATCGTAACGCCAAAAGAAGCAGAATGAGGCGTACAGTTCTGAACAAATTCTACCGTAAAATCATCCCCATCGCTGTCTTCAAAACTTCCCGGCGGATGACTTTTGAATCGTAGAATTTTTCCATTGTCCTGCATCATCGCTAAAACGCCACTGACTCTCGCCTCAAACTCTCTTCCTTCTCGCGATCTCCGATCTGCGTAGTCCGAATCGTGAAAGTGAAAATCTCTGTGTCTGTTTTTTTTGACTTGCCTCTTCTTTGAAACAGAAATCCATCGCTTCTGCCTCATAACAACTCCTCCTTTCAGTTTATAAATTAAGGGGGCGCGAAGCGCCTCCTTTTAGGATCTCGATCAACTATGCGGTCGCATCTGCTGGCGCTGGCTGGCCTTTGGCCCACCTTTTTTCTTGCTAGGTTGAACTTTCACCTTGCGAGTCCCGCCGCCAGCCAGTTGCTCTGGCGTCGGCGACCACCGCTCCAGCGGTTTCCACCCCTTCGGCACCACCACCGGCCGCTCGGCTTCACTGATAAGGCGACCGAGCTTTCTGCTCGCGTCGCCTAAAGCGAGGCGGCGTTGGTTGAGCTCATGAATCCGTGTGCCAACTAACCTCCCCAGCAAACTCTGGCGTTCGCGAGCATCCTTCGAGTTGTACGAGTTGGGGGTGCGCTTTGCGCTCTCAATCTGCGCCTCAACAACGTTCAGCTCTCTCTGAATCTCATCGCGTCGCTCTTTCAGCCGCGCGACTGAACTGTAGTCTTTCATTTCTTTCTCCTCCTTTTCAAAATTTTTTTGTCCGTTGTTTTTTTTACCGGCCGTATCTCAAATCCACATCAGCCACCTTGCTCGGTCGCTCTTTTCTCTCAACCACGCGCAAAGAAATCGCCCTAGGCGCCTTATCGGCCTTGCTCGGCGGTAAAGCGACATAAGTCACTTTCGTTCCTATCTCCGGAACAAATCCGCCGCGCGCAACCTCTTTCCAAGTGAAAAACACAGAATGGGACTTCTCGCGACAATCAGAGTCACTACATTTCGCTTCATCACGATGCAAAAAGCCCCTACCGTAAGGCGCCATTCGATCGGTGCGCCGATCGTATTTGTCGAAATCAAATCTTGAAACAACGCCGCTCCCCTTAAGAAGCTTATCTTCAGGAACCCTGGCCATAACTTTCTCCTCTCTTCTCTGGAGTTGTCCGCCAGAATAGATTTAACGGACTCTGACTATATTATACTCCTTTATAAAAACTTGTCAAGGGCGCGGAGGGCGCGGCTTTGCCAAGTGTAATTTTGAACTTTTTGGAGAGCGCTTTGAGATATTTTAGAAGCAAGTTGCGAATCTTCCAAAATTTTTTTAATTGCGCGAGCCAAATCTGTTGAATCATTAGGCATAAAAAATTCCGCTTCTTGGTCCGTTAAAATTTCTTGAAGCGATGGGAGTTGAGAAGCAACAATTGGTCGACCGGAAGCCATGTATTCAAAAAGTTTGAGCGGCGAGGTATACTCCTCGGAAATTTTTGATCCTTTTTTATTTGGTAGAACTAAAACATCGGCCGCGCGAAGCCACAACGGGATTTCGGAGTACGGTTTTTGACCAACAAAATGAAGGTTGGTTTTCTTTTTTGCCTTCGGCAAATTTCCCCCAACAATATAAAATTCTACATCCTGAAATAATTCGGCTGCTTTGGTTAAAATATCTATCCCTTTCCACTCAAAAAGTTGTCCAGTGTATAAAACAATTTTTTTCTCCTGCGGCAAGCCAAGTTTTTTTCTTGCTTCTGCTTTTGAAATTTTTATATCAAATTTTGCCAAATCCACGGCATCGGGCAAAATTAAAATTTTATTCTCCGGCACACCAAATTTCACAAGGTCATTCTTAATAAAACTTGTTAAAACTAAAAGCGCTTTGGCCCTTTTCCAAATTTTTTGCTGCAAAAAATTTGGCTTCGCCGGCAAAGAGTGAATCTCAAGCGCTATATTTTTGAAAAATAGGCCAGCTAACCATTCTCGCGTGTACAAAATATCGTAGCGCCTAAAAAATAAATAAATCGCTGATGAAATTAAAAATGTTATTGTCTCGACAAAAAACCCGAAACTTCCCAAGCCGAAAGTAATTAAATCCAGCGTCGGCAGTTTTGTGATTTTAAAATTTCTGCGAACGCCGTAATAATCAAACGGATCTTGTTTAATTGGATTCAACCGCCTCGGTATCACCAATTCAACCTCAATTTTATTCGTGTCATTCGCATGTAAATTCGTATCATTCGCATCGCACAAAGCGAAGCTTTGGCACATTTGCATTATCTGAATCCCATGAGCTTTTTCTGTGGGAATTCTGGCGTTGGCAATGTAGATCAGTTTTTTCATATTTTTACCTTATAAATTTTTGCCCAAATCTGAAACACAAACAGAGCCCACAAAATATTGAAATTATACCTCCTACCCTCAACGTGATCCCTCAAAATATTTTGTGTTTCGCGCCATTTAAAGATATTCGCCGTCTCCAAATAATACTCCCGAGACAGCGCTTCGCGCGCCATTTTGTAAATTTCCGGATTTCTCAACCACTTCGCCCCGGGAGAAAACCAGCCTCGCTTGGGCTGATCTAAAAGAAAATCAGGAATCCGCCCGCGAAACGCTTCTTTTAAAATTATTTTTGTGTTTCTAAAATTAACTTTATATTTAAGCGGAATCCTCGCGGCGAATTCCACTAAATCTTTATCCAAAAGCGGGACTCTCGCTTCCACAGCCGCCGACATTGACATCTTGTCTGTGCGCATCAAAGAATCATCCACCAGCCAGCTTTTCCGGTCAACGCTCATAAACAGCTCCTCGAAAGTTTTGAACGGATTAGATTTAAAATAACGCTCGGCAAAAAACGAGTAGCCGATGCCTTGTTCAAAACACTGATCGCTCACAACTTCCCGCAAGATCGGGTCCTTTTGGAACATAAAACGCGCGAATCTGCGGACTCCCTTCGGCAAAATTAAAGACGCTCCGGGAAAATAGCCGAGCGCGCGGCTTAATCGATACCTTTCATACCCGCCGAAAAGCTCGTCGCCTCCGTCTCCGCCCAAAACGACGTCCACTCCTTGGCTCTTGGTAAACGCCGCGAGCTTCATCATTGGAATCGCCGTGGGGTTGGCAATCGGCTCGTCTAAATGATAAATTGATTTTTCAAAACATTCTAAAGCGTCGCCTTCAGAAAGCAAAACTTCGTGATGATTAGCGCCATAATGTTTGGCGGTATTGCGCGCCAGATAAAAATCCTGATTAAATTTTTCCTCATCGTTTTTATTCGGCAATTTAAAGCCCACGGAAAAAGTATCAATATTGCCGCGCGCCTCGCGCATAGAATCCAAAACAGCGCTGGAATCTATCCCCCCGGAAAGATAAAGTCCGATGGGCCGGTCGGAAATTAATTGCCTTTCAACGCTTTTTAAAACTTCTTTCCTTAAATTTTCGGCAATAGTTTCGCGCGAAGAATCAAAATAATTTATCTCTTTAATATCCCAGTATTTTGTGAGTTTAAGCTCTCCGTTGCTGCAAACACCGTAATGAGCCGGCGGGAATTTATATATTCCCTCAAACATAGTTAAGGGTTCCGGCACGTAAAGAACGCGCAAGTAATGGTTAAAGGCTTCGCGATTCAACACCCGCTGCACATCGTGCTCTAAAATTGCCTTAATTTCGGAAGAAAAAATGAATTTGTTGTTATCTAAAAAATAATAAAGTGGTTTTACGCCAATTTGATCGCGCGCCAAAAACAATTCTCCGCGTACGCGGTCCCAAATCGCAAACGCGAAAATACCGTTGAGTTTTTTAACCGAATCGCGGCCCCACTTTTTATAAGCAGCCAAAATTACTTCCGTGTCGCTTGCGGTTTTGAATTGATAAGCATCGGCGAGTTCGATTTTTAAATCTTTAAAATTATAAATTTCGCCGTTAAAAACAATAATTAAATTTCCGTCGCCGGACGCCATCGGCTGATTCGCCGCGCCGCTTAAATCAATAATACTTAGGCGGTTGTGACCAAAAGAAATTTTGTCATCCAAAAAAACGCCGGTACCGTCCGGCCCTCTGTGGCGAGTTACCTGATTCATTTTTAAAATCAAGCCCTCGTCCTTAAAATTAAACCCGTTTATCGCGCACATACAAAATTTGTTTTTTAGTAAGCAGATATAAAATGTAAAAATGCTGCAACAAGGTTAAAAGCTGAATCCGCGGCGGCATTGAATTCTTAAATCCGTAAAGAAGATACATTTTTGGAATCCTGTATAAATACCCGGCAATGATACGCAGTCTTCTGTAAATACACCAGTAAATGAACGGCCACAGCGGCCCGCCCGGCTCCATAATGTCTGATTCCCAGTTGGCATACATTTTTTGGTATTTCCAGAAATTTTCAACCCGTTCCTTGGGCCAGTGAAAGTCATAAAAGTTTTTTAACTCGCCTACATTATATTTTTTCCTGTCAAATTCCAAACGATCATGAATTTTGCCCTTGAAATATGGGTTTATTTTTCTATTTATTAATCTGGTTTGATACGAAGGATAAGAGGCTTCGTGTTTGATTTCTTTGCCGTCTAAAAAAAGGCGCGTAGGCATGCGGTAAACCAAAAATGGCGGCGCGGGATCGGTCGCGATTTTTCGGATCTCTTCAATAATTCCTCTGGAAAGCGCGTCGTCCGAATCCATAAAAAAGTACCAATCGTAAGAAGCGGCATCCATATTTCGCTGGCGGACGTTCGCTTTGTCTTTCACACAGCGCAAATTCGGCTCATCTGAATCATATTGCTTCACAATTTTTGCGCCGTACTCGCGCGCGATATCTAAAGTATTATCCGTTGAATTGCCATCGCAAATTATAATCTCTGCAAAATCTTTTACAGAATCCAGACAGCGCCGGAGCGTATCTCCTGAATTCAAAGTCAGTATTCCGATTGAGCATGGAATTTTATTCATAAATTTTTTATTATCTTCTCTACTAAATTATCTAAGTTATGATTATCTACTACAATTTTGCGTAAAGACATACCCGCCTGCCGGACGGGCAGGTCTCTATTTAGGTGTGCAATTCTTCCGGCAATTAAATTCGCGTCTTTTGGCAAAACATCCAACATGCCGGAAAACGCCTCGCTTGTAGTCAAAACAGGAAGCCCGCAAGCCATCGCTTCTAAAACAGCCTTATCAAGGCTGCCGGTTTCGCTTGCGTGCAATAAAACATCGTGGCCATTATAAACATCCAACATCTCGTCATAAGTTTTTGCGCCGATAAAATTGATATTGTTGCGTAAATTTTTCTCCGCAATCAAATTCTCCAGTTTTTTTTTGTATAGAAAATCAAGCTTCGTTATCGGCGCTCCTACAATATCTAAAATTGCATTGCGCTCCTGTTTTACTAAAACCGAAACAACATCAATCAAAAATTCGTAATTTTTAGATTCCGAGATTCTGCCGACGGAGAGCAGCTTAAGCGTGTTTTTCTCGCTCTTTAGAGTTTCGCGCCTTGGCGCGAAGCGGTTAGTATCAATTCCATGGCCTGTTACAACTATTTTTTGCGAATTCAAGCGGCAGCTTTCCGGCGAAGCCGTAAAAATTTTTGCCGTCAACTTTTCTGCGACCCGCAAAGAAAACGTCACCGATTTGTGCGTGTACCATAAAAATATTGGTTTTCTGTACAAAACCGCCGCAGGCCAAATAAAAACAACCCACGCCGGAATCATATGCACAAACACGGCATCTGCTTTCGACAAAATAGAAAACAGATATTTATAAAAATTTAAATAGCGCCTGATTCTGCCGAATTTCTTTTCTTTACCCAAAGAAAAAACTTCGACATTGGCTGGCAAATTATGCTCGCCGACAAAATTCGCGACAACAAAAACCCTGTCCGTTTTCTCCGCAAACTTTTTTAACCACTCATGAAAAAACCCCAAATTATCGTCGCCTTTGTCAACTTTCTGCGTAAAAATCAGCAAATTCATGCAGCTTTTTTAAAATATTTTTCAAGAAGCCACGAGCTGGATTGCACCTTGCCTCCGCGGCCGACGTTGAAAACCATCTTGCAGCCGATTTTTTTGCAGACTGCGACCTCCGGAATGTTATCCAATTTTCTGTCGCCGCCGTTGGCAAAAATATGCGGACGGATTTTTAAAAGCTCGGCGCAAACGCTCATATCTTGCGGTTTTTGGGGATGACTTGTAAAAATAACATTATCAACGCCGTAAATCGCTTCAATAATTTCTTTGCGTTCATGCTGCTGCATAAAAACGTGGCCCTTTTTCTTCTTTAACCAGTTGTCGTTATTTAAAATAACAACAAGCTTGTCGCCAAATTTTTTGGCGTCGCGAAACATCCGGACATGCCCGATATGCACGGGGTCGAATCCCCCGCTTACCGCAACAATTTTTTGTTTGCTTATTTTTTTAGGCATTGCTTAAAACTATCCAAATATAACCCCAAATACTCGCCTTTTGTTTGATGTAAAATCTGTCTTGGAAAAGGCAGGCGCCCATGAAGCACGGCGGTTAATTTGTTTTTTAAATCTTCCATATCTCCTGCTCTAAAGACGCATTCCGGCTCTAAAATTTCAGAAGCGATACCAACGCCCGAAGAGACAATTTTTGCGCCAGCTGCGGCCGCCTCAACCAAAGTCCGTCCATATCCTTCGTAATTAGAGGTAAGCAAAAACAAGTCGCAGGTTTTGTAGTAGGAAGCAATGTCGGAAGTATGTGGTTCAAAAATTACAAAATCTTGAATCTTAAAACTTGAAACTTGAAACTCTAAATTTTGGAGTTCGGAGCCGTCGCCGACAATGAGAAGCAATGGCATAACCCCCTCCCCGCCCCCTCCCCCTTCATAAGGGGGAGGGGTAAGGGGTGGGGGCAACTCTTTCATAATTTCCGCAAATGCTTCAATCGCAAATCCAATATTTTTTTCTTTTGTTATCCGCGAGGCCATCAAAATTATAAACCGCCCGGGATATTTTTTGCGAAGATCGGTTTGGATTGGCGCGTTTTTAATTTTTTCTACGTCAACAAAAATCGGCAAAACAATTACTGGACATCGGATGTCCTTAAGAACATCCGATGTCCCAAATATTGAATTTTTGATCCTTTCCGAAACAACCCTGATGCAACTTGCCCTCGGCAACAAAAATCTCGCCAACCGCACTCGCACCATATTAATGTCAAACATCGAATGTTTGACAAAATGGGGGCTGAAAATATCGGTGTGTATCTGCATCTGCCACGGAGTTTGAAAAAGACGCGAAAAAACCCAAGCTAAAAAAGAGTGCTCAATGTCCTGCGCCGTAATCACATCATACTCATGGCTCCAAAGCATCATAAGCCCTTTTAAAAATCCTGCAAAAAAACTAAAGACGTTTCCGCGGCAAACTAAAATAGCCAGTTCGCCAAGAACTTGTCTGTACTCTTCTATTCGTTTTCCGGTCTCCGATTTCGGATCCCAAACCCCCGGATCCCCGCTGATCATTAAGACTTTCATAATAATATTTTAATCGTTTCCTTAATCATCCTTTCTTTTGAAAATTCGCTGGCTTTTTTCTTGGCATTTTGGGCCAACTTTTGGGCAAGAGTGGGATTACTCAAAACATCTAAGATTTTTGATTTTAAAGCGTTTTTGTCATTAAATTTTACCAAAAAACCAGACTCGCCGTTTTCAATGAGCTCTGAATTTCCACCGGCGTCAGTAGTTACAACCGGCACACCAAGCGCCATCGCTTCCAAAATCTGATGGGAAAAACCTTCGTAGACAGTGTTTAAAACAAAAACATCGGCGGCGCGCAAATAAAGCATGAGTTTTTCTTTTGGCTCATTATTTAAAATAAAAAGTTGAGTGTCCGGAATTTGCCGTGAAATTTCAGGCATTAAATCTCGCAGTATCTGAAAACCTTTCCACGGGACGTCTCTTCCAGCAGAAACTAAAATCCTTCCGGAAATGCCGAGTTGTTTTCTGGCGTTTTCTTTAGAAATATCTATTTCGGGCGCGGCAAAGGAGTTGTAAACAACAGAAATTTTGTCCGACGGAACGCCACACATCGCGACAATTTTTTTCAAATATTCGCTCGGTACAATTATTTTCTCCGCGTGGTTGGCAACAAATTTTTGAATTTTACGCAAAATTTCAACCTCCCATCTGTATTTGTTTTGCAAAAAAGCCTCCAGCGTCTCTCTAACTCCGAACCGCTGAACTCCCTGTTCCCACGCGTAATCACCTACAATTTTCAAAATAAATTTTTTGCGCAGTATTTTTGCGGCAATTGCCGCAGGCAACCCAACACTGACCGAATCCTGCGCGAAAATGACGTCGGCGTTTCTGCCGTAGGCAATAAGCCGTACGCCGTAAGCAATATGCCGCAAGATTTTTGGAAAGCGCCGAACACTACCGAAACTCAAAACGCGTACTCCGAAATCGCGCTGCGGTAGCTCGTTCAGCAAAATTTTGCTGTATGTAGCAGGCCCGCCAACTTCTGGCGGGAAAATTCCGGTGGCAATTAAAATGCGTTTTTTAAAATTAAGTTCGTGATTAAAAATCTTCGCATAATTTTGCGCAATTTTATCCCAACAGAATCTTTCTTCTACCATTTTTCTCCCATTTTCCACAATTTGCTCTGTCAACTTTTTATTTTCGAGCAATAATTTAATCTTTTCCGCCAAATCTTTTGGGTCGTCAACTTTTGCAAAAAGCCCAGTCTCGCCGTCTTTTATAATATCCAAAATACCCCCAACCGGCGTGCCAATAATCGGCAATCCGGCGGCAAGAGCCTCAACAAAAGCATTGCCCATCCCCTCCGAGCGCGATGGACGGACAAATATGTCAGCTTCGGCTAAATATTTTGGGAGCTCATCGTAAGGAATAGAACCAAAAAATTTAACATTAGATTGAAGTTGGAGATTAGAAGTTAGAAGTTGGAGTTTATTGAATTCTGATCCGTCGCCGACAATATGCAATTTGATATCCAGCGTTTCTTTTTTAAGTTCTGCAATCGCGCGTATCAAAACATCGACACCGTTTTTTGGAACTAAACGAGAAACAGTAATCACCGTTGGATAGGGGGTGGGTTCTTTCCTCCGATTAACTTTTTTCAAATCCACTCCGTTATGAATCACGGCTTGCTCACCAATAAATCCGTATTGATTGCACAGTTTCATCAAATAACTGGAAATCGCCGTAACATAATCGGCTTGCAAAAGAATCAAACGAAACGCCAAATTCATAAAACCAAATCGTCCACGCGCAACACGCTCGTCTCCGTAACCATATTGAATTGTAAAAACCAAATGAACCTGAAGATAGAACATTTTCAAAATTGCGGCGGTCAAAGAACCAAACGACAAGTCCATCGCCCAAAAAATTATTTTTGCGTCGCTTCGCGCTCTGATTCGTGTAATTTCGTGTATTGCGGCAAGGCAACCCAAAATCGGCAGCAAAAACTTATCAAATTTATTTCCGAGCCCCAACCGTACCACCAACCCATCGTCTCTTGCCTCTCTTTTCGGGAGGTCGCGCCGCATCCACGAAGTAAAAATTACAAAATCAAACTCATTTTTGAGTCTTTTAGCAACTTGTTCTATCGCCACCTCCGCTCCCCCGATAAAAGGATGGTATGCGGTAGAGAAAACAAAAATAATTGGTTTTTTGCCCGGTTCTTGCATTTAGTTAATTATACAACGCCTCAAACCAAATATCGTTTAGCAACGAAAAAGACAAGCCCGCCTAAAATTCCGAGGCCCAATCCAAAAAACAGCCAGACATATTCACTAGGATATGATGCGGATGCAAGACTAATTTCTGTTGCATCGTCCGGCTCCTTGAGACCGCCTGGCGGGAAGAAACCTGGTTTTTTGGCAGTCTCAAAACCAGGTTTCGAGGAGCCAAGCGGTTTCTTCCAGTCGGGCGGTGTTTTTCCGAACGGCGCGGTCTCTATTTTGACCAACTCATTCTTCGCCCCCGGAGTAATCTTTGATTTAGTCCATGCGTCATCAACTAAGCTTAGGCTTTCTTTCTCTCCAAGAATAAAATTGGGATAAATTGATGAAAGCAAAACTTTGCCATTCGGATATAAAATTTTAATTTCACCGCTTTGCGGAATTTCAAAACCCAAAAGACTTGGCTCAAGCGCCAAATAAGCCCAAGGCGGCAAAAACGTGCCGTCGGGAAAATAAAATGGTTTGGCGCCACCGATCGACACGCCGAATTTTGAAAAATCAATTTTGCGCGCGGAGGCGTTATAAATCTCAATAAATTTCCCGTATTTTATCTCTGAAATAACCACAGGGTTCTCTACAACAGTTATTTTCGCAGAATCCGATGCCGAAACTCCGGCGAAGGAAACGGTAAGAAAAACTTCGTAAACTCCAGGGAAAGAAAAAACGTGAGCAACTTTATTGCCCTCTCCGGTTTTCCCGTCCCCGAAATTCCAATGAAACCGGATTTTATCCGCAGTTGCGTCAACAAATCCTTCGGCCGATCCTTCAAAAACAGTTTCCGCCCCCGCAAGCACGGTTCTGTCCGCTCCGGCGCTTGCCCTGATTTTGGAAAAGGAGTCGGCCATTTCGACCGGTCCGCCGCCACCGGAAACAACCGGCTCGCTTGCTTCGCCAGAAACCGCGGGTGGTTGAACAGGATCATCTGCGTTTGGCGCGCCGGGCGTAGGTAAAGCGGCAATCCACTCATTGCCAACTTTTTGCAAAGAATTGCCATCTCCGGCAGCTCCCAAACTGGAAGCGTACGCAACCGAATCGATATCAGCCAATTCAGGATTGCGAATGCTGATCGCCTCGCCAGTGTTACTAAGCGAAAAAGAGCTGTCAAACAAAATACCGGAAAAATTCGGGTAGTCAATTAAAAATTTTTCAACATTGTCGGCGACAATAGCGTATGCCCCGGCCGGAAGCGCAAGCATTTGAGAGCCAGCCGCAGCAATACCGTGATTCGTGTCTGCCTCAAACAATTTCCAGACCGTAAGATCTACCTGCGAACTTCCGGTATTTTTAATCTCAATCCATTCCCGCCCGGCATCCGAATCTGCGAGATCATACATAATTTCAGTAACAACGACGCTCGCATAAGCGGGCGCGGCCGCCGCCAATAAAATTATTGAAACAAAAAAACTCCGGTTCATTATCCAGAGCGTAGCGTATTGCTCAAGCAGAATCAAGCCGAAGACAAATCTGTTATAATAACCACATGGCTACGCGGATTAAAATATTGACGGTTTCGCTGTTGGCTTTTTCGTTTACTTATTGGGCTGGTTTTGCATATTTGGGCACGATGCTTGAAACGCCGGCGTACTATCTTGCGAGTTTAATTTTTGAAAAAACGACTTCGCCGGAGGAATTGATTAAAAAATATGAAAATGGAAATATAAAAATCCTTATTGTCCCGGGGCATGATAAAGAAAATTACGGAGCGCAGTACCGAGGGGTTACAGAATCAAGCCTGAATGCTGAACTCGGCGTCCAGCTTTTTGAATATTTCAGAAAAGATCCGAAATTCACCGTCTTCCTCACCAATAAAAGCACAGGAGAATATAACGGCTGGATTTTAGATTATGTAAAAAGCCAAGATACGGCGATCAACGCATTTAAAGAAAAAACGAAAGCTATTTTCAAAAACGCCGTAAAAATAGGAGCGATTAAACAAGAAACAAAAATCCTACATAATCCAGCAACGGACAACGCTTCTAAAATCCTTTACGGCGTCAATAAGTGGGCAAACGACAATGACATAGACATGGTCTTGCATTTGCATTTCAACGATTACCCAGGCAGAAAATACGACATGCCTGGCAAATACAAAGGTTTCGCGATATATATTCCGGATGATCAACTGCCAAATCACCAAGCAAGTTTAGAAATCGCCAGATCAATCAGAAAAGAAATTAAAAAAATCCAGACCGAGAGCAATTTTTCAAAAGAAAAAGATATTATCATAGAAGATCAGCAGTTAATAGCGGTGGGGGCGAATGCCTCCCGCGACGGCGTTTCAATACTGATTGAATACGGCTATATTTACGAGCCGGAGTTTTACGATAAAGAAATCCGCCCGTACGCCTTGCGCGACGCGGCTATCGCGACCTACCAAGGCGTCAAAAACTTTTTTGAACAGAAACCTGTCCGAAACTAAGTTTAGGACATTATAAAAAACAAGGGCGATGCAGGGATTTTTCTCCCCGCACCACCCAGAAATCTTCGGCGCTCTCGTCGACCTGTCTTCTTAAAAAAACTAGTCCCAAGGCTCAAAATCTTTTTCTCTCACGCAAGCAGCTTCGTAAGCCTCTTCGCAGCCAACACAGCATGATCCTTTTTCTTCAACTGGCCTTTCGCCACATCTGCTGCAAAACCGCAGGTCAGCTAAATTAATAAGGCTTTCCGAGCTCATACAATTCGGGCAATATTTTTCATCACCCGCGTCATTTGGGTCACCTTTGGGTTTGCCTGATTTGAAAGGGAAATTCTCAATAAAACCGGTTACTCCGCAATCGCGGCAGTAAAGATATCTGCTCAATTTCTCTTCAAGTTTAAGTATTTTCGGGACAAAAATAAAAAGCCCCGCGATGGAGACCTTTAATGAAAATGGCGGGAGCGGCGTCCAGCTTAGCCGGACAGCATTGCAGCTGAGCCGGAAAGGAGGCCGCCTTTCAATGAAAAGCGGTGGGGATTTGAACCCCAAGGCAGTTTTTACTGCCAACGACTCTTGAGCCACAGCCAAAACCGCTCCCATATTTAAGCTATCATACTAATTAAATCCTTTCAACCGGCGGCTGCCTACTTTCCCCCAAAAGGAGTATCATCGGCAGTACAATGTTTTACTTCTCTGCCCGCCCCCACACCAATTTCTTAAGCACTCTATACCGGCGGTTACCTACTTTCCCCCTTGCGGAGTATCATCGGCACTACGATGTTTTACTTCTCTGTTCGGAATGGTAAGAGGTAGTTCCATCGCGTCAAACCACCGAAATAGAATGTTCAAGGACTTTTCAAATTGGTGTGGGGGTGAAGAATGGGAAGAGGTAGTTCCATTGCCTCAAGCCACCGAATGAAAAGATTCAATTTAATTCGTAAGCACATTTCCTAACAAGACGGCTTTGCCACGCTAAGCGTGATTTTGATCTATTAGTACTCCACGGCTGAAATCCTTGCGGATCTTACACCTAGAGCCTATCAACGTGGTAGTCTTCCACGGATCTCACCCGGTCATTCGACCGGGCGATCAGGTCGGATGACCTGATCGATTCCTAATCTTGGGGCGTGCTTCGCGCTTAGATGCTTTCAGCGCTTATCACTTAGCGACATAGCGACCCTGCGGTGCCCTTGGCAGGACAGCAGGCAAACCAGAGGTCACCTCCTCCCGGTCCTCTCGTCACGTACTTCCCATATTTCTATGAGCGCAGACTATACCTTCACCCGCCAGCAACTGTATAGTTGTTGGCGGGGGCGGCGTGTTAGCTCCAACCAAAGGCATTGAAACTAAGTCCTGTTATAGCAGAAACAAGTCGTTACGGGGTCATGACCGAAACTAAGTTTCGGACAGAGGACTTCCCACGGTGTTACCTTCCTTTAGCGCATTATAAATTTCGGACCGAAAAATATTAATGCAAAGGATTAGGTTTCTCCGTTATGAGCCGCATTGTCAATCCCGATTGCTCGGGAAAGTAGCAATATTTTACTAGGGAGAACCCCCCTCAAGAATCAACGAGTGCAGTAGATAGGAGACCAACCTGTCTCACGCATGTTTCCACATATTACTATGTGCATTGGACTGTAACTTATTCTCTAAAATTTAGAGAGTATCGACGTTCAGTCTCTACGGGTGTGATTAATTATGATCAGTTCAATTATGAAAGTTCACGCATTTTATCTGTTATGCGTTTTTGCAATTGTACTAGCTCTTTTCCTCTTTTTATAATCTCATTAGCACCTGTTCCAGATGTTGCAGAATCTGCGTTTTCCTCACCACTCTGACGTAATTGTTCAAGTAAACTTTTAGCTTCATTTCTGACTTCCTGCATAGAACTCATTACCTGATCTGCCTCTGCTTCAAATTGTTCAACCAGTGTTTCTGGCGTTGTTTTTTCTTCTCTGTCAATATTTTCCATAATTATTGATTATTTAATAAACTTCCCTCGGTATTATCCTAGCATGCGGCAGGTTCAACCGCAAGTGGACTTCACCGATATAAGTCGATTTTACATTCCAAATCACTTCGGAATGCCGCCGTGTTTTTGTCTTTAAGGGTTCAAACGGTTCAAGACGCGACTCATGTTCCATTTTTTATGTTCCATGATTCATGTTCTGAACGGTTTGAACCCAGCTCACGTACCTTTTTAATTGGCGAACAGCCAAACCCTTGGCAGCTTCTCCACCGCCAGGATAAGATGAGCCGACATCGAGGTGCCGAACTCCGTCGTCGATATGGACTCTTGGACGGAACTAGCCTGTTCATTCACGATTTTGAATCGGAATAGACTATATCTTCACCCAGCCCTAGTTTCATGCATCAACAAAATTAGCTTGACATATTGATTATAATATGATACATTCAATATAGACAAAGCGCTTTAGCGAAAGGGGGTCTGGAAATGGCATTGATTGTTTCTGGAGATCGTCTTGTATTTCACATGGCCACTCGCACATTCAAAATTATGCATAATGGCAAAGAAATAAGATGGTCTCGCGGTGTTAGTTGTGAAAATAGCTTAAATTTCATCTTTTCAAATCCAGTTGCCTTTATAGATGATTTGAGAAGCTTTCGGGAATTTATCATTATTTTAGGGGGAATTCTTGGCTTAATTGTTGATTCCGTCGAATCTCATAAACCAGAGATTGGCTATTTCACTGCCAGATTTCGCTAAAAAATACTAACTTTTTTGTTGCACAAAACTAGAGCTGGGTTGCGGCGTCTGAGCAAGGCCGAAGCCCGCTCTCACCCACTTAAGGGATCAGTCGTTACGGGGTCAAGAAGATTTAATTAATTTATACTGCATGCTTGGCAAGGCGTATCGTCTTATCATGCCATGCAGTTTTTTTGTTTCATTGTGAGAAAAATAAAGCGCGAAACCCTTTTGCTTTTTATCCAACACTTTAGAGAAAATATTGAAATTTTTCTCAAGCGCTGTTTGGGCAATTTCGGCTTCATTTTTTGATACTCTGCCTAAATATAAATAACTTACTTTATCGCGCGGATAATAATATCCGTCATCCATATACCACACCGCCAAACTTAAAGAATCTTGCAAAAGATCGTTTAAGTTATTCGGTATGTGTTTTTTGCCGCTTTTGTAAAACTTGGCTTGCCATTTTCCTAATTCCGGCGTGGAATTAGATTGGTGGCGCCAATATTTATAAGTTTGGCCAGAGATTGGATGCTTGCGCTCTAAATATTTAGACTCGCCTTGGAATAATTTTGGGAATTGGCTGACTTTCCAGAATAAATAATCTTTCTGTTTGCCGCCATGCTCCAATCGCAGTCTGGCATTTTTTTTGCCCGTTTTCTGCAAATAAGCATCGCCCAAAATTGTTCCGATCAAAATCGCTTTTTGTTCTTTGCTGAATTTCACAAATGAAATTAATTATACTTCCGACTTCCCACGGTATTATGAAAACCTTAAAACCCTTGCGGGAAAGACCAGTTCTCACTTCACCGTTATAAGCCGCATTTCTTACTCTACCATTGCTGATAGAGAGGACAACAACCCTTATTTCAGGGTTTATCCCCGGAGTAGCTTTTATCCGTTAATCTTCCGCGGCATCGAGTGCCGACGGTCGGTTCACTAGATTCTGGTTTCCCATCTGGTCGGGATGTCCCCCTTCCAGTCAAGCCGGCTTTTCCTCTTACAGGTCCAGCGCGATGTCCATCCGCGCCAAGCCGACCTTAATAAACGCCTCCGTTACTTTTTAGGAGGCTTGCGCCCCACACAAACTGCCCAGCAGCTACTGTCCCCGGCACGTTTGGCGTGTCAGGTTAGATTTTACATTTTAAAAAATGGGTGTTTCATTGGCGGCTCCATCCCGCCCGAGAGCGGAACTTCAAAGCCTCCCCACTACGCTACGTATCCAAAACATAAAGCCAATAACAACTTACAGTAAAGCTTCCGGGGTCTTTTCGTCTAACTGCACTTAACCGGCATCTTCACCGGTATCGCATTTTCACCGAGTAAATCCCCGAGACAGTCCCCCAGTCGTTGTACCTTTCGTGCGCGTCTGAACTCACCAGACAAGGAATTTCGCTCTGAACGTTATCACTCTGATAAAATTAATCAGAGATCCTCATGGTCGCCCATGAGATCGGACTATATCTTATCGCCGCTTCGGCGATTTTGGCGTGTAGTCTCTGAGGGGTTATTTATATGTTTCCAACTCTTCTCGCAACCATTCTAAATGGGCTTTCAGTTGTGCTGTGTCTTCGTTCTGTTCTTGTGTCTTAGAAAGTTCTTCTTCTAGTTCTTTGATGTGCTCAAGTATATTCTGTCTAGATTTTTTCTTATCTTCGGCTCTTTCGTTTTTCCACCATTCTTCATCACGCTTAAGTCTTTCATGAAATTCTTCGTGTTCTTGTTTAAGTTGTTCGAATGTTTTATTTTGTTCCATATTTTTTTATAACTTCCCTGCTGATTGACTGCACTCATACGATTTTCACTATGGTTTAAATATACCATAGTACGCTGAGATACAACAGTGTTTCCAGCATATAGCCAAATTTTACTAAGGCAGCTTTCCTACCTTAGGACCGTTATAGTTACGGCCGACATTGACGAGGGCTTCGGCCAGTCACCCCTACATATTGCTACATAGGAACGCCGGCGTTAACCTTCTCGCATTGGTCAGGCATCACCCCCTATACTTCCTCTTACGAGTTTGCAGGGAGCTGTGTTTTTGTTAAACA
>Ga0155306_123_pt1 | contig 21912 bp, 34 predicted proteins | sample RifCSPhighO2_02_FD_106274 | JGI IMG/M metagenome (GOLD analysis project Ga0155306, IMG submission 106274) | Candidatus Giovannonibacteria bacterium RIFCSPHIGHO2_02_FULL_45_13
CCTTCCACGCTGGACACCAGCCATTTTGTAAAAGATATTACTCCGGCTTCTGTGCCTAGTGTGCGGGCGATTTCTGCGGCCACACCGTAGTCAAAAGGCTTGCCGGAATCTATGCATTCATCGTGGTGTTGCATATTGCAAAAATATATTTCGCACCTGCAGCCCTCATAAGCATCTTCTTCGGTGCAATGGATATACAAAGCACCCACGGCTATCGGCTCATTGCACTTTAAGCACGCCCTTCCTTTTTCATTAATCGTTTCTACTGTTTGGTGTCGCGCTTTATGGTTTTCAATGCGTTCTTTAAGAGCCGCACCGAGTTCGGATTTCAACGTTTTGTTCATAAAACCTCCTTATTGGTCTGCCATAATTATACTCTTTTTAGCAAAAATGTCAAGACAGCGTGGCGGCTTAATACAAAAAATGAGGTGTTTGTTTTTTGGGCAACGTGGTCAATTGTGTGTAAAAACCCCTTTATAGCATCGGCGCCCGCCTCGGGCGCTTTTTACTTTCCAACCCACGAATATTTTCCGGCGCCCAAGATGGCTAGAGCAATGCCGATGGCCGTAAGCCCGACGTCGCGGTAAAGGTCGGGATTTATGGATAGGCCGAATTTAATTAAGAACGATCCCAAAAAACTAGCTGTGAGTAATGCGGCAATGAGGCCAGAAAGTTTAACGCGTATGCCAATGATTAGAGAAAGAGCCACAATAATTTCAAGAAGCCCCAAGTAAAAATTGATTGCGGCCGCTCCGGCTAAAGGCATAAAGTTTAAAATAAGCTGAATTTCCGCCGTGGTTTGCGACGGACTGGATAATTTTTGAAAACCAAAAAGCAAAAACACGATCGCTAGGCCGATCCGTAAAACCAGAAGCGCCGTATCTAATTTTTTATTTTGTTCCATGTGCACATTTTAACAAAAATAGAAGTTAGCCGCCAAGTTCTTTTAATTTTTGCGTTAGCGCGCCAGTATTTACTCCTCCTGCAGAAAAAAGCTCGCCATTTACAATGATCCCGGGAGAAGCCATAATGCTGTGTTTTAACACAATTTCCTGGCCTTTCGGGCTTGTGGCGTCGATTTGTTCCAGTGTTACATTCTGGAAACCCGCCTTGGCGCTCTCCCACCATTTTTCAAACCGCTTGCAATCCACACACCCCCGCACGTTTATTTCTTGCAGCAAAATCATACTTACATTATACTATAGAAATATGGCAAAAAAAGTTTCAATTTATTCAACCCCGTGGTGCGTTTACTGCAAAATGGCCAAAAAGTTTTTTGAGGATAATAAAATTTCTTACGAAGAACACAATGTTGCGTCGGACGCCAAAGGCAGAGACGAGATGATCCAAAAAACCGGACAAATGGGGGTTCCGGTAATAGACATAGACGGCAAAATCGTCATTGGTTTTGATCAGCCGCGCCTAAAAGAACTTTTGGGGGTCTAGCTAAACTTGGCGCGGTCTTCGAGTTTGATGTCGCAATCAACTTCTTTTCCTTTCCGTAAAACTTTAAGTTTTAAGTTGTCGCCTATTTTACATTCGGACAAAATGTCTTCCAAAGTCTCTTTCTCGGTTATAATCTTGTCATTGGCGGCCAAAATTATGTCGTGCTCTTTTATGCCCGCTTCTGCCGCCGCACTCCCAGGCAGCACCGCCGGGCTTGCCGCAAGCCCTCCGGGCAGCCTTTCGCGGACAATCAGCGCGCCGTGATCCACTGGGATTCTAAAATGATTCGCGGCAACTTTGTTTAAAATAACATATCTGACTCCTAAAAATGGCGAGCGGATATGCCCATATTTTTTAATCTCTTCCAAATCTTTCCTTGCTTGATCAATTGGGATCGCAAAGCCTATGTTTTGCGCGCCGAAAACTATGGCGGCGTTGATGCCTATTGCCTCGCCGTCGAGATTTATTAGCGGCCCTCCAGAATTTCCGGGATTTATGGCCGCGTCCGTCTGTATCAAACCTCGCAAACGCTGCTGATGCCCCTCCATATCCGTGATCGCCGAAAGAAACCGCGAAAGACCGGAAACTATGCCGGTTGAGACAGAATTTTGAAACTCTCCCAAAGCATTTCCAATCGCTATAACACAGGTTCCCAACTTTAGATTTTTTGACGTTCCAAGCTTAATGACCGGAAATCCTCCGTCGTGGCCAACAATTTTTAAAATTGCTATATCAGAAAGCGGGTCGCGGTCTACAATTTCAACATCATATTTATCACGCCCGATTATAACTTTGTATGCTGCTTCTTTATCTTGAATTACGTGCTTATTTGCAAGCACGATTCCCGACGAATCCACAATAAATCCGGAGCCGCCGGCAACAGACACATTGCCTTTCTCGTCCGCTTCGCCGAAAAGCCGCTCCTCAAACATTCGCGGGTCCATCCCCATTTTCATCAAATCCTCCTCCACCAGCTCCACATTTTTGGACGCCGCAATGCTCACCACCGCCGGCAGTGTTTTTTCAATAACTTTTATAATTTGTTCTTGATAGTCAACCATATCGTTTAATATAACACACCCAGCATAATTTTGTCCCCTCGAGAGGAATCGGACCTCTATCTATCCCTTAGGACGGGACTGTTCTGTCCATTGAACTACGAGGGGAATACTCCATCTTTTATATCATTTATTTTGCGGCTTGTCATTTTTCGCTAGGCGGAGTATTTTTGAGTTAATGGCGAGGAAGAGAAAAATTGTTAAAATGAAACCTGCGCAAAAGAAAGCTGTTGCCGAAAAGCCATGGAAATTGAAGCTGAAAACGCTGGAGATTCACGGCGGTGGGTCGGAAAAAGATACGGATTTAAGGCCTGGGCTTTACCGCGCAACCGCTTTCCCGCTCGGCTCATTTGAGCGCGCGAAAAAACTTTTTGCCGGCGAGGAGCGCGGATTTATTTATACGCGCATAAATAACCCAAGCGTTGACAAACTTGAGCGCCGGCTCGCCGCGCTTGAGGGAGCAGAAGCGGCTCTGGCAACATCTTCAGGAATGTCTGCCATTACATTGCTTTCTTTGCACTTCGCCGCTCCGGGCGGGCATATTGTTTCTTCAAACAGGCTTTACGGCGGTGTTTTTCATCTTTTTCGCGAAAATTTGCCGAAACTTGGCATTGCGGTGAAGCTGGTAGAAAATCCGTTTGATTTAAAATTGTGGGAAAAAGCAATAAGGCCGAACACGAAATTGTTTTATATTGAAACTCCGTCTAATCCGGCGATTGACGTTTTTGACGTGGAGGCATTAGCTCGATTGGCCCATCTTCACAACATTCCATTAATAGTAGACAGCACCTTGGCAACACCGGCGCTTTTGCAGCCGCTAAACTTAGGTGCGGACGTTGTTGTCCATTCTCTTTCAAAATACATGGGAGACGGCGAAGTGATTGGCGGCGCGATTTTAGGCGGTCAAAAATTGATTGATGACTTAAGATTAGTTTGGTTCAGAGACACCGGCCCTTGTATCTCACCGGACAATGCCGTTGTGCTTTGCTACCACATTGAATCGCTTTTCGGACGAATGGCTGAACATTGCCGCAACACCTTGCTTGTTGCCAAATATTTAGCTCGGCATCCGAAAATAAAAAAAGTTTATTATCCAAGCGTTGGCATAAAATCAAGGCTTAATAAAAAATTGATGCCGAAGGGATTTGGCGGCCTTATGGCGTTTGAAGTAAAAGGAGGGACAAGAAGCGCAAAGACTATTTTGGAAAACTTAAAATTATTCTGGCATGCGCCGAATATCGGAGAGGCAAGGTCCTTAGTCATCCACCCGGCAACCACAACGCACGGCCAGCTTACTCAAAAAGAGCGCGCGAGGGCCGGAATTCCGGACGGCATGATCCGGCTTTCAATCGGCCGCGAACATCCACAGGATTTGATTTATGATTTATCGCAAGCATTGAGTAAAATTTAAAAAATGCGCGTCAGGATAAAAAGAATAGACAAATCGCTGCCATTGCCGGAATATAAAACCGGCGGCGCTGTTGCATTTGATTTATCTGCGAGAATTTCCGCAACTATTTTACCAAAACAAGTTGTTTTCGTGCCGTTAAATGTCGCGCTTGAACCACCAGATGGATATATGGTAATGCTTGCCGCAAGATCCTCTCTTCATAAAAAGGGGCTAATGCTTGCGAACGGAGTCGGTATTATTGACCGCGATTTTTCCGGAAATGAAGACGAATACCACGCCGCGCTTTACAATTTTACGGACGAACCGGTGAAAGTAAAACAGGGCGAACGGCTTGTGCAGGGCGTTTTTAAAAAATACGACAAAGCAGAATGGGAAGAAGTGGAAGATTTGGGAAACAAAACAAGGGGCGGATTCGGCTCAACTGGTAAAAATTAAAATTTCGTCTATGGAAAATCAAAATTTAAACAAAAAGGATCGGAGGGAATTAAAAAGGCAAGAAAAAGCCGCGGAGTTCGCGCGACTGAAGAAAAATAAAACCGTGCGCCGCATTGCTTTGTGGGGCTCGGTTGCTTTAGTTCTTGGCGGAGCGATTTTCGGCGCTGTAAAATTCGCCACCTTGCCGGCGGGGAATAACAGCACCGCCTCCGCGCTAGATGCGGTATCAGAACAAGATTGGTGGAAAGGAAATAAAAATGCCCAAATTGTTTTAATTGAATACAGCGATTTTCAATGCCCGGCTTGCGCCATCTACTATCCGCTGGTTAACAAGTTAAGTGAAGAACTCGGAGATAAAATTTCATTTGTTTATCGCCATTTTCCTCTAAAACAGCACCAAAACGCGGAGCCGGCGGCTTGGGCCGCGGAAGCCGCGGGCAGGCAGGGGAAATTTTGGGAGATGCACGATCTGATTTTTGAAAATCAAAAAATTTGGTCTGACCAAAAAAACGCAGAGGAGTTGTTTATAAAATACGCGGAGGCGCTTTCGCTTGACATGGCAAAATTCAAAGAAGATGTTGGCTCAAAAGAAATCAATGAAAAAGTTGAGAGCGATTATCAAAGCGGCTTGAGAGCCGGCGTTGACTCCACTCCGACATTTTTCTTAAACGGCAAGCGAATACAAAACTCACAAAACTATGAAGAATTTAAAAACGCTGTTCTTTCTGGCGCTTAGCCTGATCGGTTTTTTGGACTCCGCGTATATTTCGGCAAAACATTATTTGGGCACGCCGGTCGCATGCTCTATTTTTGAAGGGTGCGAAAAGGTTTTAACCAGCCAATACGCAACAATCGCCGGCGTGCCGGTTGCGCTTTCCGGCGCTTTTTATTATCTTACTGTTTTCGTTTTAGTCGTTTTATATTTGGACACTGGCGGGAAACGGTTTTTGCTTGCCGCCGCGCACCTTACAATCGCCGGATTTTTAGCGTCTTTGTGGTTCGTCTACCTCCAGCTTTTTGTCATCGGGGCGATCTGCGTCTACTGCATAATTTCCGCGATAACCTCAACCGCGCTCTTCATGCTCGGCCTCTTGGTGATATTTAAAAAAGAGAATATGATGGTAAAAACATAGAGGGCCTATAGTAAAATGGCATTACGCATCCATGGCATGGATGAGGTCCGGGTCCGATTCCCGGTAGGTCCAAACGCAATACTATAAAAATATATAAAAAGATTCAGAGAAAATTTAGATTTAAATAAAAAATTGCCGTTTGCCAGCTATAGCGTACAGATTGCAAATTTTTTGCGCAATTCTACCCACTGGCAATATTGTAACGATTTGCTAGAGTTTTTGTAGAAGATCGGAACTTGCTATGGGCGAATTAAAAGTGATGCCGTATCGGTTTACGGTGCATGAGGGCGATATGGTTGAGCTGCCAGATGGCAACACTGGAGTTATTGAAAAAGTTGATTTTTTCATGGGTGGTAACTCCAAAAGCGTTAAGGTGCGTCCGACTGGAATACCATGGTATCGCAGACTTGGAATGAAACACTGGTTTTACGACGAACAAATAGACGCCTTAAAGTTTTTAGCAGGAAAAGAAAGGAGGTGAGAGTATGGCGAAGTTGCTTCGCAAAGGATTTCAGAAAAAAATAAATTGTTCGCATTGCGGCTCTCGGAGTTCTGTTGCGCAGGAAGATGTAAGACTTGGAGTTGATTGGGATGGCATGGGCGGCAACGATTATGTTTTTAATTTCTTGTGTCCGGCGTGCGGAAAAGCTGCAAGTATACCATCGGAGTTGGTGCCATCTGCCATCAAAGAATATCTTTATGAAAAAGACCGAAAACGCAGAAACCAAGATCTTAGCGCCGCAAAATGTTAGTTGATGGCTAAACACCATCAATTTTTTTTATGTCAAGCTACCGAAGTTTTATCGTTGTGTTATCCTTTAAAAATGGGTTATTTGAATGCGAAAGATCCGGCGGAGATGCCGGATGAAGTCATATTAAAAAAATCGGTGGCCAACCCGGCGCTCTTTTCGATGTTGATTGATAAATACCAAACGCCGTTTGTAAGAAAGGCGCAAGGAATAGTCCACTCAAAAGAAGAAGCGGAGGATATTGTGCAGGAAACTTTCACCAAAATTTATCTTAACGCGAAAAAATTCAAAAAACAGCCAGGTATTGAATTTAAAAGCTGGGCTTGGCGCATTTTGGTAAACACCTCCCTCACCCACTACCGAAAACTCAAAAAGTCTTTTGGCGATGTTGGATACCTTGATGAAATCTTAGCTAACAACGAAGACGCCGAAGCGCTTTTCGCGATGGAGGACACATTGGACAGGGATGGAACAATTGAACATGTGCGAGAAACCATAGAAAAAATGCCCTCGGAAGCAGCGGAGCTTTTGAGAGCGCATTATGTTGATGACCGACCATACGCGGAAATCGCAAAAAAACACCGGATTTCAATAGGGGCCTTGAAGATGAAACTTTTCCGCGCGCGTAAGGTTATAAAGGATATAATGGCTAAAGAAGCATAAATATAAGATGGAAAACAAGCTAAAAAAGCGAATAATGAGGCGGGTTTACGCCATTTGGTTCATAAGGCGCGGTTTGCCAATGGTAGCCGGGAGCGTTGTTTCTTTCTATATCGCGATGACAGTAACGGCCGAGCGATTCTTCGTCGCCCAGATTTTTTCAAATTTGACAGTGGCCGCCCACTCCGGTTTTTTGGGAATGTCAAAATTCATCATTTCCGCCCTAAACAGCGTTGAGCCGTCGGTTTTGGTTTTAATTTCAATAGCCGGCATTGTAAGCTTCGCCCTTGCCGTTAAACTGCTTAGGAGTATCAGAAGTATCGTAGCGGGCGCTGGAGCGGCAGTCGCTGAAGCGCGAAAATTTTAAAAATTTTTAAAGCAATAAAAGGTCGGTTTAAAAAAATCCCGCTCCGATGATCTCGGGGCGGGGTTGTTTTTTTAGACTTCCGTAAACAGAAATTTATCAAACACCTTCATCTTTTCTTTGTATGTCGCCGGATCCAAAAGCCATAATGCCGCGGCCACCGATGAAAGCAGCGCATTGCCATCTTGAGGAGTAAAACATGTTCCACGGATATGCGTGCCGTCTTCAGAAACATCCAGCGAGGGTTTGTAAAATACGGTTTGGTTTAAAATTCTTCCGCGCACCTTGCTTGCGTTTCTGGCTCTATCGAAAACCCTGTTGCTTGACTTGAGATGGGTAAATACGATTAAAGGATTTGATTCAAGACGCGCTAGGGCTTCTTGATAATGAACAGGCGATTTAACCTCGATATCAAAGAGCATTGTGTGCATGTATTGCGTTGGGACTTTTATAATTTGGCTGTGTATGGGGATATGTAATTTGTCAGGAAAGAGCGTTTTAAAAACTCGCGCTGCGTCATAGCCTTGATGAGCGCCGTGTTCTTTGTATTTTGTCTTGAAAGGCTCCGCTTCCACGCCCGGATTTAATTTGTCTTCGCTGATATCGCTCCCGCGCCGCGCTATAAAAAACTTTCCGGATTTTAAATTTTCGATTCCTTCGTGTTTAATTACCAAAGTATTAATCGGGCAGACAAGCTGGTGAGTGTTGCAGCTCACAGTTTGAATAAATCTTCCGGAAAGCGCTGCGTCGTTTACCGTCCAGACATACGGAACACCGAAATCTTCCTCGCTACCTTGCGCAACAAATCCTTTTTGGGGATACTTTTTGCTAAGCTCAAGATAGTATTCTTCCTTGTTTCTGTTACCGGCGGGCGTGCAGTCAATAATCACATCCGCTTTTTCTCGGGCCTCTTGGTGAGTCAACACAGGTTCCAAACCCAATTCTTTAAATTGCGGAATTTTGTCCTCATCCGCGGCAAAAATTGCTCCAGCTCTCACCATTTCTTTTGCTTTGCCAACCTCTTCGATTAACGGCGTTCGTTTATGAAAAGACACCGCGGCAAAACCGAGTTCTTTGGCTTGCTCAACCAGCAGGTATATAAACGGCTCGCCGATAGTTCCCGTGCCAATCACGTGCACCCAAGGTTTTTTTCTGGCCATTTTTATTTCAACTCTGTTCATTAAACGTCACAAGAAGAAGCCGGTTGCGCAAAAGTGGTTGATTTTTTTGAGAAATGCGGTATAATGTTGAAGTAAACCGCCCATAGCTCAACTGGCAGAGCAGGTCCCTCTTAAGGACAAGGTTGTAGGTTCAATTCCTACTGGGCGGATATGGAACAAAATAAAAATATGTATAAGCCAGAGAGAATCGCAACGGTTACCGTTGAAGAAGCCGAAGAAGCTGAAAAGGAAAGGCGGAAAGCGCTCGAAGATATCAGAAAAAGAGTTGCAAAAACGGCCGCGAAACTAAAAAGTGACGGCCATCAATTTGAATTGGAAGAAAGCAGCAATGAATTTATAATCAAAAAAGAAGGCGGCCGGGAAACGCATCTCTTAAAATCGGAATTTTACACTGTTCAATCAAAAGACAAGCCGAATTTGCGCGCAACGGTTGAAGAAATGATCACGGCGGATATTATAAATCCGGACGGCAGTGAATACGAGACGATTCTAAAAATACGCCGCATGGAAGCAAAGTAATAAAAATTTTGGAAGCGTGGCTGAGCGGTTGAAGGCGCCGGTCTCGAAAACCGGTATACCCGCAAGGGTATCGGAGGTTCGCCAGGTCATCCGACCTGGCGCCCAGTCGGATGACTGGGCGAATCATTAATTTATAATCAGACGTTAAACCACAATGCACTATGTTTATTTTTTAAAACTATCTAACGGAGACATATATAAAGGAATAACAAGCGATTTAGAAAGAAGAATGCAAGAGCATAATTCTGGAAACGTAGAATCAACAAAAAATTATAGACCCGTGAAACTGTTTGCTTACGAGGCTTATCTACTTAAATCAGACGCCGAACGAAGAGAAAAATTTTTAAAAACGACTGAAGGCAGGCGATTGCTAAAACAGCAGTATCGCGATATTTTGAATAGATAATATGGAAGCGTGGCTGAGCGGTTGAAGGCGCCGGTCTCGAAAACCGGTATACCCGCAAGGGTATCGGAGGTTCGAATCCTCCCGCTTCCGAAACTGAAAAAACTGTGCTAGGATTCTAGCATGGCACAGTTGATTGATTTATTTAATCAATACGGCATTTATTTTTTTCTGGGACTTTTGGTTTTAGATTTGGCCATTTTGATCTTTGTTTTTATGTTGCGGAAAAATTTTAGAAAGATTTTCGGAGGTTCTCCGACCAGCGGCGTTGATTTAGAACGCGTGCTTTTGGAGCTTAGAGAAAACCAGTCGTTTTCAACTAAAGCGACTGAGGAGTTGAGCAACAGAATAATTTCGCTGGAGAGCGCTCTCCCAAAAAATATCAGGAAGATCGGTTTGGTAAGGTATAATCCTTTTTCTGACGCCGGAGGAGATCAGAGTTTCGCTTTAGCGCTTTTGAATGATCGCAATGACGGCATGATTATTTCTTCTCTTTACGGGCGCGAGGTCAATAGAGTCTATGCAAAGCCGATTCAAGGCGGCACATCGCAATATCAATTAACAGAAGAGGAGAAAACCGCAATTCAAAATGCAAAATAGACCACCCATAGTCGTAGTCATGGGTCATATTGACCATGGCAAAACCACGCTTTTGGATTATATTCGAAAATCCGCCGCCCCCCCGGGGGGCGAGCCTCGCCCAGTAGCTGGGCGGGAATCGGGTGGAATTACTCAACACATCGGCGCATATGAGGTTGACCACAACGGCAAGGGGCTGACATTTTTGGATACTCCGGGCCACGAGGCATTCGGGAAAATGCGATCCCGCGGGGCAAAAGTTGCAGATATCGCCGTGTTGGTTGTGGCTGCCGATGACGGAGTAAAACCGCAGACTAAAGAGGCGTTAGAAGTTATCAAAGCGGCCGCAATTCCGTTTGCGGTGGCTATCAATAAAATTGATAAACCATCGGCAGATCCGGAGCGCGTCAAAAACGAGCTTGCGGAGCTTGAAGTTTTTTTGGAGGGACGCGGCGGGATCGTGCCATACGTTGAAATTTCCGCGAAACAGGGCGTTGGAGTGAAAAAACTTCTGGAAACAATTTTGCTGTTGGCGGATTTAGAAAACATTACGGCAAATCCGAACACTTTTGCTTCAGGCGTGATTATAGAGTCTAGGCTTGATGCCAAGCGCGGTATCACATCCACCATTTTGGCGACGAACGGAAGGTTAAAAAAGGGCGAATATATTGTTGCTGGCGATGCTGTTGCCAAAATTAAAATTTTGGAAAATTTCAAAGGAGAAGCGATAGATTCTGCCGGCCCCTCTCAACCAGCCGTAGTTGTGGGGTTTGATAAATTACCAGTAGTCGGCGGCGAGTTTAGGACGTTTTTCTCGCAGAAAGAGGCAATGGAAGCCGCGCGCAAAGAAAAACTAGCGCCTCGCTCCTCAACATCGCCCGGGGAAAAACCAGGTTTTTTGGGGGATTCAAAACCTGGTTTTAAAGAGGGCGATGTTTCTTTGGGCATCGTCATTAAATCCGATGTCTTGGGGTCAGCGGAAGCAATAGAGCACGAAATGGCAAAACTTAAAAACGACCGGCTTGACATAAAAATTCTGCGCGCGGAGGCGGGCGATGTGTCGGAAGACGATGTTAAAATGGCAGCTTCCTCCGCGAATCCGGTGATTATTGCTTTTAAAGTTTATGTTTCTGCTCCAGCAAGAGAACTGGCTGGCAGAATGGGGACGGAAATAGCAGAGTTTCAAATTATTTATGAAGTTGCCGACTTTCTTAAAAACAAATTGGATGCGCTGGCCCCAAAGGAGATTACAACAAACATTATCGGACGCGCCACGATTTTAAAAATTTTTCCGAATAAAACATCCCAAAAAGGGCAGATCGTTGGAGGAGAAATTTTGGACGGCATTTTAAAACGCGGAGCGGACTTTGATATTATAAGGCGCGGGAAAAAAATAGGGAATGGAAAAATAGAAAATCTCCAGCAAGGAAAACTCAATGTCGCGGAAATACAAAAAGGGACTGAATTTGGCGCGTTGGTCAACGCCAAAATATCATTAGCGGAAAAAGACGAGCTCGATCTTTTTTGAAAGAAAGATTTGAATCATTTTTAAAAAGAGAGATCGCCGGATTTTTGCAACGCAATGTCCAGCGCGAAAAAGGAGTTTTTGTGTCCATTGGAGAAGTGTCCGCGCGCGAACGGTCTGATAAAGCGGAAATTTTTATTTCTGTTTTTCCGGAAAGCGCCGCAAAAGAAATTTTTCCGCGGATAAAAAAACTGGAAAAAAATGTCCGGAGGCACATCGCCTCTAAATCCCGCAGACAGTTTATTCCCCAAATTCATTTTGTCCTTTCAGACACAGCCAAAGAAATAAGCCTTGAAAAATTGCTTGAAAAAGTTAAAAATGAGTAACATGGCGCCGTGGCGAAGTGGCTAACGCGGCGGTCTGCAAAACCGCTATACGAGGGTTCAATTCCCTCCGGCGCCTAAAATTTTGTTTGGGCAGGTGGCGGAACCGGAATACGCGTACGGCTTAGAACCGTATCCCGAAAGGGTTGTGGGTTCAAATCCCACCCTGCCCAATTTGAAAGTTGGAAATTTAAAATTTAGCACGCGGCCATGGTTTAGTGGCAGAATGCGTCCTTGCCAAGGACGAGATGGGGGTCCGATTCCCCCTGGCCGCACAAGCATGCCGGAGTGGTGGAACTGGCAGACACGCACGACTTAAGATCGTGTGCCCTAGTGGCGTGAGGGTTCGACTCCCTCCTCCGGCATAAAATTAGAATCAGCAGCCGCTGAAAAGGGTGCTGCAAACGGCCCTTACTATCCCCCACATTGCAACCATCACAAAAAGTCCAATAAGCCCGTAGATGATAAAGCTTCTGCTCTGCTCCAGTTTTTTCTCGTCGCCTCCGGCAATCACATATTGTATCACTCCCCACAAAAAGACGACAGTCGCCACAACAAAAAGAAGCCCAACAAGCTTGTTTAGCACACCCTCGATATTTTGTATTATTCTAGAGAATGTTAGCAAAGAAGTTTTTTAAAACCGCAATAATTGCCCAAGCGCCTCCAATTATGACAAGCCCCAAAATTCCCCAGATCATATGCCTTTTGCCGGTTGTGCGCGCCTCTTCGCTTGCGGCGCCGGCAATAAACTCAACCACCCCCCACAAAAAGAGAAGCGCGGCCGCGGCCGAAAGCAAACTTATAATAGGCACAAGAATAGACGTTTCAACAACGCTTATTATTTCGCCAACTGTTTTGGCTTGGGCTATCTGCATTCTGGGTAATTATAATTATTACGGCGTTCGATAGCCCGGTCCTGATGGGATCGCCCCGCCAGAAGTTAGTCCATACTGCTGGACCAACGCCTGCACGACTCCCCAAATTGCCACCATAATAAAAAGGCCGATCAGCCCGAAAATTATAAACCTTCTGCCTTCAGCAATTTTGTCTTCTTCTCCGCTGGCCGTAACATACCGAATGACGCCCCACAAAAAGACTATCGTGGCCAGCACCATCAATATAGGTATTACTGAGTTTAAAATTTGTCTTGTTTGCTGCAATATGGTTTCTACGGTCGTGGCAAAAGCAAAAAGCGGAAACAATGAAGCTGCGCCGATTGTAATTTTTGTTAATGTTTTATTCATGTTTTTTATTTTTAATCTTTAATTTTTAATTTTTTAATCGACCTTTATTAATTTTACCCCTACACTAACTTATGTTTCTAAAGATGCGCGTAATCTAGCCCGTAATTGCGCGAAGGCTCTCGACCTTAGTTTAAGATTGTGTTCTCTACTTCGCGCATCTTTCTCTACTCTATATGCTTCATAGTAAATAAGTTCAAATGGTTTGCTTAGCTTGGTGGAAAATACTTTTCCGTGGTTATGTTCTGCCAATCTCTTGCGCAAATCGTTCGTTGAGCCAATATAATGTTCTCTATCAATCTTACTCCTTAACACATAAACATAAAACATAAGTTGGTGTGGGGGTTTACAATTGCTGCGCAAAATTGACTATGGCTGTTGCTATTGCATATGCCCCAACAATAAGCGCGGTGCCAATTACAGTCCAATAAAATGCGGATTTTGCCGTTTCTAATTTCTTTTCGTCCCCTCTTGCCGATACGAACAAAAACCCAGACCAGACAAGAAAAATGGCGGCTATCGGGAGACCGATCTGCGTCATAAGCTGGGCTATTTTCTGGACTACTTCTGCGAAAGAACCCGCGTTAATCGGATTTTGCAACGTGTACATATCCGCAAAAACCGCCTCCGGCCTTATTATAGCATAAATTGCCGTAAAAAGCAGTGACTTGATTTTATTGATAAGCATAGGGTTATTATAACTTATTTCGGCGGGAAAGAAACATGAATATGGTTAGCCGGCGGCACAGCGCAATTATTTACCGATGCTCCTCCCTGCGCTTCGCAGCGCGCGACTCCGTAACCTATGTTATTGTCATTTGCCAACAATTTCAATTTATTTAAAGTGCTTTGTTGCAAATTTTTTGGCACTATGTCAACAACAGGCTGTCCAACGCCATGCGTTTGGTGTCCGCCTTCGGTACCGCTGGATATTCTAAATTGACAATTTTCGTTTCCGCAAGCAGTTTGAAGCGTCCACAATCTATCGGCTACGTATTTCGGCAAGCCAACTAGGTTTAAGCAATCTTGTGTTTGTCCCGGAGGACACAGTTGTTTCAAATCTGAATCAGTAAAACCTAGATTTTTAAAATACGCCCTTGCTTCCGCCTCTGTTTGAAACGTGCCAGCTAAAGGTGTCACCTTTATTCCGCCGCCATCGCCGGTGGTCGGCGGTGTTACAATCGGAGCCGGGCATTCGTCAATTGAATTCCAAGCCCAGCCGATTGTGGCATTCTGGCCTACTTTGAATTCTGCGTTTTTGGCGCCCAATGTGACTATGATTGTGTCAACGATAAGCCACGCGCCAAAAGCGATAAAAATGCCGACAAGGCTGGACGTCAAAATTTTTCTGCCCTTTTCTATCTGCGCCGGATTGCCGGACGCCGTTACCCAAACTATTCCTCCAGCCAAAAGCGCGATTACCAAAATCGGGAGCGCCAGACCTTTCAAAACAAAATCAATAATGCGATCAGCCAAAGTAAATAAGTGGCACGGCGTGCATGGCACGAACTCCGTGCCGCACGGGACAAGCGGTAGAGCGTAAGCTGGAAAGGCGACGGTTGTTATTAATATCGCGAAACTAAGCAAAATAAAATTCCTTAACCCTAGAATTTTATTTTGCTTAGTTTTGCTCATTTTAGTTCTCCGAGCCGCGTAGCGGCTTTCTCCAGCGCGTCCCGCAACGTGGCTCGGCCTAAAACCACGTCTTCTATTAAATCTCTGAAAATTTGATTGGAAGAGAAAGGATCTGGATTCAGCCAGAGCTTCAGCGCCAAAACGGATTCTGCAAATACAGAGCGTACGGATTCTTTTTGGTAATTAGGCAAAACGCCGCGCTGGAGCGACACATTGCCGGTTTTATCCGCGTAAGCGGCAGAATTTTCCGCGCTGGTTAAAAATTTTATGAACTCCCAAGCAGATTGCTGATTGGTTGACGCCCGCGGCACGGTCAGCGCATAAAGAATTCCCCCGGTTACAGGTCTTACCGCGAGTTGCGGCAACAATGCTACTGCAAAATTAAGATGCGGATTCCGACTCTTAATTTCATTATATTCGCTTATTTTTCCCAAATACATAGCCAGTTTCCCGCCGATAAACATTTCCTCGGCTTCTGGAAGGGCGGCCGACCAGCTTTGCGAAGTTTTTTGTGGATTGGCGAAATCGGTCATAAACCGCAAAGAAGATTCAGCGGGCCGCAAAGTGGTATCGCCGACGCTAACCGGGGAACCAAGCGCGACTTCCCCGTTTTCTTTTACAATGCTCTCGCCGCTTTGTAAAAACATTGTTGTTAAGATAAGCGGAGCGTTTTTGATATTTCCGCCGCGGCCCATCGCCGCTCCCGAAATGACTATATTTCCGACATTGTCTTTTTGCGTAAGTTTTTTAGCGAAAGCCAAAAAATCGTCCCATGTTTTTGGTGGAAGCGTAATCAAATTTTTTGTGAAAATATCAACGTTCCAAAAAAGAAGAAGCGCGTCAGCGTACAAAGGGATTCCCAAAACTTGATTCCTTTCTGCAATAAAGGCGGAGGCCGCTTCAACATATTGCTGCTTGATTTCCCGCTCTGTAATAAAAATCGGCGGGGCCGCGGCGAGCTTACCTTTGTGCTTCTTTAAGTAATCGGACGGGAAAATTACTATGTCTGGCACATCCGCCCCATTGCTTGCCAAAACGTTCAGAAGGTCGCTCTCAAAATTTTGAATGTCTTTTTTAAAAAATCTTATCTCAAAATTTTGTTTGGAAGCCGCGAACTCTGAAGCCAAAGCAGTAAGCACCGATTCATCGGCAAATCCCCACACATTCAGCTTTGCGCCGCGCCCAGTGTCCGATTTTAAACCCGGCAAAACTCCCGTGAATATCAAAACCGCGATGACAGTGAGCAATATGGCGATGCCGATTATTACGATTTGGAGTTTGTTCATGCCAATTTTATATGAGCGTTAGCGAATAAATAAAATTGAGCACCCCGCACCAATTTTTTGTGCGGTTCGCAATGTAAATTTTCTTTTCGATGTTTCCTGCCATGTTTTTTGAAAAATTGACTCTTTGTAAAAATGGTGCGGGGTTCGCAAAAAATATAGTCGTTCCACTCCTTATTTTTTGGAAAATATCATCCCATAATGATTGCTGCCGGCGGAAAATTCTTTAAAAAAAGAAAAGCCGGCGGATTCAAGAATTTTTTTTGCCTCGTCTTTGCCGACGCGGTATTCCAACGATGGCCCGCCCGCAGTCGGACCGCCTTCTTCCCATTCCACAACCATAACACTTCCGCCAGCTTTCAAAATGCGGTAAGCTTCATCAGCCACGGCTTTTTTGTTTTCCGCCTGAAAAAGGATGTTGGATATCAAAACTTTATCAACGCTCCCGTCGCGCAGGCCGGATCCGCGAGGAAGCTCCAAATCGGCGCGACTCGGTTCAATATTAAAAATGTGAAAAAGCTTTACTTTTGCTCTAGTGGCCTCCAAAGCTTCCGGGCGGATATCTAGAGCGTAGATTTTGCCGTTTGAACCTACACGGCTACCCAAAGGCACGGAAAAAAAACCCGCCCCGCAGCCGAAATCCGCGACCTTATCCCCCGGCCTCACATCCCACGCCTCAATCACCCCATCCGGATTTAAAAACGCTTCTGCCATGGCTTTATTTTAGCAAAAGAACCTTGCGACAAACAAGGCCTTAATCTATATCTCTTTAGAATTTTAGCGTATAATGTATTTGAGATCATGAATGTCTTAGAAGTCAAAAATTTAAAAGTTGTTTATGATCGCGATGTTGCGCTAGACAACATCTCTTTTTCTTTAGAGCGCGGGGAAGCGCTTGCGGTAATCGGTCCGAACGGATCCGGCAAAACCACGCTTTTTCGCGCGATTTTAGGCGCGGTTGGTTATAATGGCGATATCAAAATGCCAAAAGGCACAAAAATCGGGTATGTTCCGCAAAAAATAGATTTGGAGAGAGACCTTCCGATCACCGTCAAAGAGTTTTTGACTTTAAGAGACCATGCGGCGCCGGAAAAAACGCTTGGGGCAGTTGACTTGGCGCCAAGCTTTTTGGGCAAAAGAATCGGGGAGCTTTCATCGGGCGAGCTTCAAAGAGTCCTTATTGCTTGGGCGATAATTGGACATCCGGATTTGCTTCTGTTTGACGAGCCGACTGCGAGTGTGGATATGGCCGGCCAAAAGACGGTGTACGAACTTTTACACAAGCTTCAAGAAGAACATAATCTTGGCTTGATTTTAATTTCGCACGATCTTACGGTTGTATACCGCTACGCTAATAAGGTGCTTTGTTTAAACCGCGAGCAGATCTGCTTTGGCGTTCCTGACGAAGTTTTGACGCCAAGCGAGCTTGCCAGACTCTACGGCAAAGACAGAAAATTTTACCAGCATGCTCACTCCTGAATTACAAATTTTTATAGCCGCCTCTTTGATTGCGGCCGCCGGAGGAATGCTGGGATCCTTGGCTTTGCTTCGCCGCATGGCTTTGGTTGGAGACGCGCTTTCGCACGTGGCTTTGCCGGGCGTGGCTTTAGGAATTTTATTTAATTTAAATATTTTTGCCGGCGCGTTGGCATTTCTGATTTTCGGCACAATTATCATTTGGGCCGTTGAGCATAAAACCAAGCTCCCGGTGGACACCTTAGTCGGCGTAATGTTTACGCTAGCGCTTGCGATCGGCGCCTTGCTTACTCCGAAAGAAGACATATTAGAAGCGCTTTTCGGCGATATTGCCAATATCAGCCAGTTTGATTTTTGGCTTGCTTCCTTAATTTCGCTTGCGATTATAATTTTGCTTTTGGTTTTCTACAAAAAATTCACTCTGTCTCTGATCTCTTCCGACCTCGCGCTCTCCGCCGGGTACAAACCGCACATTCTTGAGTTTTTGTTTCTTATGATTTTCGCACTGGCAGTGGCGGTGGGCATAAAATTCACGGGCGCGCTTCTTATGGGCTCAATAATTATTATTCCGGCAGCGGCGTCACGAAACATCGCGCGGAGCATGAACCAGTATTTGGCCATCTCCGCGGTCTTTGGAATTTTGGGGGCAGTTTTGGGTATTTTTATCTCAAAATTTTACGGCTTTCCCCCCGGCCCGGCATTCGTCCTCTTCGCCGGCGCGCTATTTTTCATCTCAATATTTTTTAGGAGGTGATTTTCTGTAAAAAATAAATTTGCAATATTCTAGCTATAGCTGAAAAGTTGCAAATTACGCCACAACTATTTGACATGGCCTCGCGCTTTGTGATAGGTATTAAATAGACTTAAATAAGGCGGAAAGGAGATCGGCGTGGAACAATCTGATAAGAAAGCGATAGGTGAGTGTTTGGTTTTAAATTTTAAGCTCAACAAGGCGGTTTTGGATTTGCTCCAAGAAGTAAGAAGCGAATTCCGCTTATATCGAGATAATCCTAATGATCCCGCATATCAGCGGATGGAAAGGACGGAAGATGGGATAAGCGCTTTACAAAAAGAATTGAAGGGAAAACTGAAAATATTTTCTGTATTGCCGGAAGTCAAATACGACAGCAAACACAGGGCGCTTTTGCCTTGCAAAAATTGCAAAAAGGAAATGCCCTTTAAGCATATAGCTGATATGGCGCACGGCATTTCCGGGGCTTACATGAGCGGCACCGAAAGGTACGAATGTACGGAATGTGGGCATGCTATATACAGCGGAGATAACTTGACCGAAAAATTAGACTTGGAATTTAGATACGAATAAGTAGAAACGTCTTATTTTTGTGCTTGAGTAATCCGCGCGACACAGGGGAAAAATTCCCTGTGTTTTTTATTTTGAAATTTCTTGGAGAATTTTTTTAAAAACCTCCGGATGTTTTTCGGCGAGTTCGGCGAGCATTTTGCGGTTTAGCAAGATGCCGATATTCAGATATTCGCACATGCCATTGACACGATTTATGGGCTTGCTATAATGGCACTAAGGGTTTCAACCAACGGCGCCACATTCTGAAGTGGGCTGAAAGCAGTCTCGAAAGTAATTTCGGGATTGTTTTTATTTTCAAGCACATCATAATCATCATTGCGGTGGGATTGGTGGGTAAAGCTCAAAAGTTGAGTCGTTGGTTGAAACCCAAATGGCTCGCTTCGGCGAGTGTGGTGCAAGTCCACTGCCCACCGCGTCAAAAAATCCTAGCTTCGGCTAGGATTTTTTGATTAGATGCTTGATATCTAGCTTTCAGCGCCCTCTTTTTCATCTCAATATTTTTTAGGCGCTAACCGCCGATTTTTATTAGTTTTGCACCAAAAGCAAATTTGCAACATTCTAGTTATAGCTGGAAAGTTGCAAATTATCCATATTGACAGACATGCGCCGATTTGCTAACATCGGTCCAGAAACTTAAGGATTGGCCTTAAGCTCGCGCTCCCGACTTTTCTCGGGACAATTTGAAAAAAGAAAGGAGGAAATGCTCATGACTACTCATGAGACGTTCCTAAAAGAAGTAGCCGGAAGAACCAGCGAGGTGTTCTCGCCAGTATTGAAGGCTCTGCTGAACTTGCCCAAAGAAGAGCTTGACTATTGGGTAGGCCAAAAAGGCGAGCTAAGTCGCCGGTTGAGGATTATTCTAAAACCAAAATGGCAACACGCAGCTGCCATTTCACTGTCGACCTCTCCATTTTTCGCCAATGAAGAGGTTGAGTCGCAACGAGGATATCCGGCCGCATACGCCGGCTCAAAGCCGGTGTTAGAGCAGTTGATTCCGTTTGCCAGGCATTTTAAGGAACTGGAAACAAAAGCCGTGTTGGTCAACTCCAAAGAGTTGCCTGAAAAGCCAATTGGCGCCGAAGGGCCATTTCCCTTCGTTGTGCCGTACTGGAGAAAAATCGCGAAAAATTACGGCGAGGCAGTAGAGCGCATTCTTGCCGCGATTGCCTCGGAGCTCCGGTTTAACAATGAGCTTCAAGGTAAGTTGGGGGCGGAATATCTGCTGCAGTCAATGCTGTCAGAAACGGCCTTTGACATGCTCCATGCGCAACAAAAAAGCGACTATCTGCTTGTTTGGGCGCAGTTCGGAATGTTGCACGCAAGGCCCTGCCGCTCCGTGAGAAGAGTGCGCGTCGTTTATTTGCCGCACGAGTTCGGTCTTGGCATATTCGCTGCCGGCTCAATGCTTTTGAGCCATCCGGAACGCTTGCAATCGGAAAATGATTTGTTCATTAATCTTCCGGGAGACGAGTATTCTTACAACGCCGATGGCCATTTTGATTGCGCTCCTTGTTTCTACTTCAGCTGCAATAGGCTTAACCTGTACTCCTTCAATGTTGTCGGCATCGTCTATTCCCGCTATGCCTCGGCTTCCGGCTTTCTCCCGCAGTAGAATTTTGATTTTTGGGCCCTTGGGATTTTCCCCGCGGGTCCTTTATTTTTTTAGTTTTTTATTTCCGTAAGAATTTTCTTAAACACCTCCGGATGTTTTTCGGCGAGTTCCGCGAGCATTTTGCGGTTGAGGCCAATTCCGGCCTTTTTTAATTGAAAAATAAGTTTACTGTACGAAAGGCCATTCTCGCGCGCGGCGGCGTTTATTTTTATGTTCCAGAGCGCGCGGAAATTCCTTTTCTTTTTTCTGCGGTCGCCAAAGGCATGGCGGCCGGCGTGAAGAAGCGCTTCTTTGGCCGCGCGCTCTTTTGATTTTCTTTGCCATCTAAAACCCTTAACTTGGCGCAGAACATTTCTTCGTCTTTTTAACGCGATTTTCCCCCGTTTTACTCTGGACATTTTAGTGTTTTAAATAAGAAATAACCATGCGCTTTTGGATTCGGCTCAAATCCGAAGCGCGCTTTTTAGCCAGCTGCTTTCCGCGGCTTTTTTTCGCTTGAAAATGATTGATGCCAGAACCACCCCGCAGTATTTTCCCGGTTTTTGTAATTTTCAGGCGTTTTAGTATTGATTTATTTGATTTAGCCATAATTTAATACTAATTTACAAATCTTATTTGTATTATATTACTATTTTTTATATGTTATAGTCAAGCTCAATCCGCGCGGCCCCTTTTTAATCTCTTCTTTTTCGAATCCGTGCGGGATAATGGCAAGAAAACGCTCAATTCTGTCTTGCAAAAATTTTTTATCCAAATATTTTTCTCTGCCCCGCAAAAAGAGATCTACCTTAACCTTGTCGCCGGCTTTTAGAAATTCTTCTGCCTGCTCGGCGCGAATCTCTAAATCATGGAGAGATGTGCCTATGCCTATCCGAACGCTCTTTAGCTCAACGTCTTTTTGTTTTTTGGCCGCCTGCCGCCGCTTTTTTTCCTGCTCATAAAAATATTTGCCGCGGTCCATTATTTTAGCAACAGGCGGCTGCGCGGTAGGAGAGATTTCTATAAGATCCAGGCCTGCCTCGCGCGCTTGCCTTAGCGCTTCTTCAACAGACAAAACGCCCAGATTCTGGCCGTTTTGGTCTATAACTCTTACTTCCCGCGCCGTTATTTGATTGTTGATTCTTGCTCTGTGGATAATTTTATGTTACACCCTTGCTTTTACAAAAGCAATATGCTAACATTGCAGTAAAGTCGAATATCTTATTTATTAGTTTATATTTAGCTTTATTTTTTATGTCGTATAAAAAAGTATTAACGAGAGCTGGCATTGTCTTGTCCTTGGGGGTATTAGCGTCAATAGCTGTCGCCGATCACTCATGGGGCGGTTATCACTGGGGCCGCACAGCAAATCCTTTTACGCTTGAACTGGGTGACAATGTTTCTGCGGCGTGGGATTCATATCTGGCAACAACGTCTGGCGACTGGAGCGTGTCCAGCGCGCTTGATACAGTAATTAAAGCGGGAAAAACTAAACCACGCACATGTAAAGCGACCAACGGCCGCGTAGAGGTGTGCAGTGCAAAATACGGGTTCAACGGTTGGCTGGGTATTGCGC
>Ga0155306_105_pt3 | contig 10991 bp, 9 predicted proteins | sample RifCSPhighO2_02_FD_106274 | JGI IMG/M metagenome (GOLD analysis project Ga0155306, IMG submission 106274) | Candidatus Giovannonibacteria bacterium RIFCSPHIGHO2_02_FULL_45_13
ATTTCTATGTGAAAAATTATCCTGACCGTGCCGGTTGCAGCAGTGGCGCCCAAACCGGTGCTTTCTCCCGATCCTCCTCCTCCGCCGCCATACTCTCCCGCAACAGGAGGGCTTCCGCTTCCGCTTCCGGTTCCTCCTGTACCACCGTCTCCTCCATCGCACCCGGTGCCTCCAGCTCCGCCACTAGTCCCGGGACTTACGCCTGCGTTGCCGTCTTGCGTACTGCAGCCGCCTTCTCCTCCTCCTCCGCCCTGCCCGGTGTTGTGATTTTTCCCTGTTCCGCCACTGCCTCCGGCCCAAGTGATATTACCAATGCTTGTTGTTGCAGACCCGCCAATAGGTCCCGGAGGCGGGGAGCCAGTAGACTTACATCCTCCCAATCCGCCTTTTGCCAAAAGAGTGGTTGAGGCAATAGCCATGCTTTCGCCGCCGTCTGTTCCGCAACTGCCGGATGATGGCCCGCCGGCGCCGGCGGCACCGGCGGTAATGGTATATTGCGTGCCCGGAACCACGTTAATATTAAATGTCTTTGCATAAGCTCCGCCGGATCCACCGCCGGCGCCGTCCGCAGTTATGCCTTGTCTGCCGCCTCCGCCTCCTCCGCCGCGCACTTCTGCATCAATCGAAACAACGCCCGCAGGAGCAGTCCATTTCTGCGAAGAGGTAAATGTGACGCTGTCAGCCCTTGCTATCAAAATATTTATTACAAAACCAAAAATAACCAGCCAAATAAGAACTAAGGTTTTTTGAAAACTTTTTTTCATATTTATCGGAGGTCGGACCTCATATAATTCTGTGGATAACGGGGTTGACATGATTTTGGTGGGTGATATTATGACTACATATTTGGCATTCGCCACGACTCCGCCCTAAAAGGGCGGAGGTCTATTTATGAAGGTCTAAAAAGGCCTTTTTGACATTATTATAGTCAACACTGTCAACCTTTCCGACCCTCTCCTTTAATCTTTTGTAATTAATAATTCTTGATTGCGACAATATTGCTGTCTGCTTTTTCTTATTATGAGTAAAAGCAAAATACCAAGTACCTTCCTTGCCTTTGGTTGTCAGGGGTAGAGCCAAAAAGGAAAATCTGTCATATTTTTTCAGGATAATAACGGGTCTGGTGAACGCGTCTCCTTTTCCGTTCATTTCAGTTCCAACATTCTCTCCAAAATAGCTCCACCATATTTCACCTTCTTTAAAAAGCGGCGGCTTATGCTCTTTGCCATGCAGTTTCTCCTTTAGTTTTATCCAATCTAAAAATCTTTTAATGATTGTAATCATAATCTAATGATATCAAAAGGCGTTGAGTAAGTATTCGCCGCCCGAGCGTTATTTATCCCCGCCGACAACCCGTAAAAAATCCAGCCGAAAGCAAGAACGAAAACAAATATTTTTTGAAAAAGTTTTTTCATATTTATCGGAGGTCGGACCTCATATAATTCTGTGGATAACGCTGTTGACATGGTTTTTGGATTTGCTATTATAGAGCTAATCACGCCCCTCGAGCAATCGGGGGGACATTTAGTTTATAAATCCATAAGATTCTCTAATTCTATCTTAAAAACGCCTTTTTTCATTGCCTGGATTTCTTTACCGAGATGGCCTGGTGTATATACGACAATAACCTGCTTTTTTAGCTCAATTAGCAATTTATACAAAGGCTCGTAGTCTCCGTCGCCTGTCAAAAAGACAAAGCTTGCGGCATTATTTAAAATTTTATGAACATCAATACAGGTTTCCATATCAAAATCGCATTTTCTGCGGTAAATTTTTTGCCCGTCAACTTCTGCAATTAAAATATATTTCACTGGCTTGGTTATGACTTTATATCCAATTTTTCTTGTCTCGCTTAGAAATTTTTTTGATTTTGGGTGATCATCTTCGCCAAAATAAAAGCCGATATCCACGATCTCTGCGTAACTTTTCAAATAATCAAATAGTTTCTTTGGGTCAATGCTGCGCTTCAGAGATTTTTTCCATCCATACACATTCGCCCAATCAATAAAAACCGCGGTCTTGCCCTTCAGAACTAGACGCTTGAGATTTTTTTTGTTCATTTTTGAAAAAGTTTTTTCATATTATCAGAGGTCGTACCTCATATAATTCTGTGGATAACGCTATTGACATGGTTTTTGGGTTTGATATAATGGGTTTACAAGTGGCTTCGGCCTTACCCCCGCAAGGGGGAGAACAGAAAATGGCTCTTAAAGCAGGTCTTTGAGGGTCTTTTTCAATTCCGTAAAAACTTGTTTATTCATAAATCCGACCTTCTCGACTAAACGTCGTGTGTCAATAATGCGCATCTGTGAAAGCAATGCGGATGCTTGTTTCCCCTGCACATCTCCGACTAAAATTCGAAGAGGATGTTTTTGTTTTGAAGCGGTCAACGGCAGAACTAGACAAATATTAGGTCCGAATGCGCGCACGATAACAACTGGACGAAGAAACAAGCGCCCGCTGCCATCTTGTTCAAAGCCAACATTGGCACCTAGGCGGCACCACCAAATTTCACGCACCGTGTATAGGCGGGACTCTTCGATGTGCGTTTCCTTTTTCACCGTATTCCATTTGTCAAAATCCTTGTTCATGTTGTGTGATTTTATTATAATTATAGCAAAATTTTACGCTTCCAGCCGAAAGCAAGAACGAAAACTATTATTTTTTGAAAAAGTTTTTTTGTCATATCATAAAATTTTATTTCCCATTTCTCCCATTTCTCCCATTTCTCCCATTTCTCCCATTTCTCCCATTTCTCCCATTTCTCCCATTTCTCCCATTTTCACCACCCTCCCGTTTTCCAAGCGCGTAAGCCCGTGGCTTTCCAAAAATTCCTTGTACCATTCCTCGTGTCCCTTCTTTTCCTCTTCCCTTTTCCGCATTTTATCCCGTTCAGGCAAAGTCCTTTCATCCTCCATTTTTTCAGCAAGCGATCTTTGCAAACGATCCAAAAGAAAATTTAATTCTTTCGCCCGCATTTTGAGTTGCAAAACCGGCAGCAACGCGGCGTCCAACGGATAAAACGGAATTTTCTCAATGTCCCCAATCCCGCCCCTTTCTCCCATTCCCCTTCCTCCCATTCCTCCCATTTCTCCCATTTCTCCCTTTTCTCCCCTTCCTCCCATTTCTCCCTTTTCTCCCATTATCCCCCTTAATCCTTTTAGCTCTGCGTAAAACCCTTTCCAAATGTCATTGCAATCCTCTTCAAGCTCCGCGTTCGCCGCGATTGAAAAACCAAGAAATTCATAATACTCGCGCGTCGTGTTTCTTTTCCATCCCTCAACGATGTTTTGTTTTACTGACCTGGCGGAACGGTCCATTTGGTCGGCGAGCGCGGTGAGAGTTTTTGTCTTTGGAAATTTTTGTGTTAACTCCGCGCACGCGCCCTGCATCTCCTCAGCTTTTTTATAAACCAGCAAATTGCGGTATCCGTATGGATTTTTTGATTGTTTTAAAACCATAATGGGAATAAAGGGGCTAAACGGGATAAATGTTTGAACATTCATGATTTATAAATTGTGGATGGCTCGCTAATTTTTAAGCAAATTATTAATTTGTTCTTTAAGCATTGGCAAGTCGTCTTTTACGGTTTTCCAAACCATTTTTAAATCAACCCCAAAGTATTCATGAATCAATTTATCCCTCATTCCCGCCCACTGGCGCCAAGGAGTTTCCGGATGCGTGTTTTTTAAATCATCAGGCAAATTTTTGATGGCCTCCCCTATAATTTCAAACTGGCGGATAACTGCATTTTGCGTCCTAGAATCTGCAAAAAATGCTTCTTCCGATACGCCAGCCAAATACTTTTCAACTTCGCTAATGCTTTCCTGGATGTGCTCAAGAAATATTTTTGGATCTTTCGTCATAAAATCGGAACGGCTTCTTTAAAAATAATGTCTTTAAGCAGGCGATGCACAGACCGGTAAGTAATAACATCAACCTTCTTATGCAACACATCCTCCAGCGCAAATTGAAGCCCCACCAAATCCAACAAACTCTTTTCCTTGCCAAACTCCACCAAAATATCCACATCGCTTTCCGGAGTCGCTTCTCCGCGAACAATGGAGCCGAAAAGCGCCGAACGCGAAACATCATGTTCGCGCAACACCGGTACAATTTTTTCTTTAATTTGTTCTATATCCGTATCCGCTCGCATAGCTTTATTTTACCATTTCCAGCCTCAAAAGGCGGTGTGGATAATTCCACACTACTAATTACTAATCATTACGAATCTACTAATAATTCAATTAGTAAATTAGTAAAAATAAGTAATTAGTAGGATTATAAATCCTTACTAAACCTTAATAAAATAGGCTCAGTTTATGGCGTTAAGCAATTCTTTTGCATCTTGGCGTTCTGGGTTGAGTTTTAATGCTCTACGAAGTGTCTTTTCGGCTTTCTCGCGTTCACCAGCGTTTTTATATGCCATGCCCAAAAAACTGTATGCCTCTGCCGTTTTGTATCCGGCCGCAATCCCTTTTTCAAAATAAAGCGCCGCCAAACTGGGATTTTTGTCAAATTCCAAAAGTCCCAGCGCTATCCAAACCCTGCCCTTGTCCGTCCATCTTGCTACCACCCGCAAAAAAACCTCGGCGGCCAAATCCTTTCTGCCCACTAAATTAAAAGTGTCTGCCGCGGCCACTTGGTCTTCAAAATTTTGCGATTCCAAAAGAAATTTTAATTTCTCTGCTGCGTTTGCAGGAGTAATCCGCAACTTATTGATAACTTCGCGATTTTCTTCATTATTTCGCAAAAAAATTGCGGCGTACGAATCGGAGTATACAAGCGCCCATTTTGGGTCAGCAATTCTTCTGTATTTAAATTGGTTTACCGCAAGATCTTCGCTATACTGATACAAAAATATTGCATTGAATTTATGCTTATCAAAAATCTCCCGCCATTTATTCTCTTTGCGAAATGCCGGCGCGTAAACGTCCTCAAAAAAAGACGCGGAATACGCTTCTGGCCGGTTATCAACAAAAACTTTTTCTTGCGGATAAAAATAATAAATAAGGTAACTTCCGATATCGAAATCGTTAAAAATCGGGCCTTTTAACTTTTGTTCTTTAAAAAACTCCGCCGCGTCATCAGACTGCCGCGTAAGCCCGATGCCAAATTTATTGTAATTTGAAAACCCGCCGGAGGCTCCTAAAAAAATAAGGTATGCGAGAAGTAGAGCAAATAAAGCTCCAAAAAAAACGTTTATTTTTTTTCTTACAAAGTTTGCGCGGAAATTGCATGATACTATCGGCAAAAAAAACAAGCCGAAAAGCGGTATAAGCCTTAGCATTTTTATGCCGCCGGCGGTAACCGCAATGCCTGCCAAAAAATTAAAAACAGGCTTGTTCTTTAAATTGAATAAAAAGCTAAGTGCCAAAAGAAGGGCTGACAATTGAAAAACCGTGATTGAAATGTTGTCCAGCGGCGGCCGTGATCTCAAAAAATAGGACAGCGGCTGGTTCTCGCTTATCTCAACGCCGTAATTATTTAAAATCCCAAGCGGATATAAAGCTCCCGCAACACCGCTGGGGTTGAGCAAGTTTACTGCCAAAAGAGCCGCAAAAAGAACAGCCAGTTTTCTGATAAGCGCGTCATCGCGCAAATTTTTATAATTTAATATTATTTTCTCAAGCAAAAAACCAGCGACCAGCATGGGGCCAGCTATAAAAAATATATGCGTATTGACCCATAATATCTGCAGCGGAATCAGCCAATAAATTTTGTTGCTCTCCGGCTTCTCTTTCAAATCAATTAAAAAATAGAGAAAAGCCGCAATAAAAAAATAGCTGAATATTTCCGGCCGCAAATCCGTTCGTTCTCTTAAAATAAGGATTGTTGGAATGGAAAAAATCGCAACTAGCCAAAAATCAGCTTTTTTGGTTGAGGCGAGAAACAAAAGCCCAAACGCCGCAAACAAAATAATAATCTTAAAAATGACGAGCCATTCCCAGCCAACAGCTTGATGCAGTAAATAAAAAATTATTCCCGCGAGCCAGTGATGATTAATAAATGGATAATCAGGCTCGGTATAGGAATAGACATTTGAATAAAGAACGTCAAAGTTTCCTTGCAAAATCATCTCGCCGTTTTTGACGTGCCTAGCTATGTCGTCCGCCGCCGGCAGTTGTATTTTGTGCGCCAAAAGCGAGCCGTAAAAAGCCAGGATTAGAGTGAGAACGGCAATTTTTAAAATTTTATCTTTCGTGGCGCAATTTGTTTCATAAAATTTCATTGGCGGCGCGAATCTACTTCTTCGTAAACCATCTTCGCCACTGTCACGATTGCGTCAGAAAGCTCGTTGAAATCATCCCCTTTTGTGAAAACGCATAAAAGATATGGGTTTCCGGGGTAATACACAATGCCGCAATCGTGAAGTTGGGTTATATCCCCCTGCTTTCTTTCGCTAAACTTATGAGCGATAGGGATGTTTTTGGGAACTCCTTTTCTTAAGCCGCCTTCGTAATCGGCGCGCGCCAGATACTCAAGGGCCTTTTCCGAAACTTCTTTGGATAAATATGAAGCGTTGTACAAAAGCCGAAAAATGGAAGAATATGTCTTTGTTGAAAGAGTGGCGAGCTTCAAATCGTCTCCCGGAGCAACCATGCCCAACTCATTATATGTTTCTAGAATGAGATCATCATCTGGCGATAGCATTGTTAAATATTCAAACAGCAGGTTATAAGCACGATTATCGGAATAGGCGGCCATTCTGAAAATCAGTTCATCAATTGTGTAAGGCTTATCCAGCTCCAATATTTTTTCAGAAGAAATGGTTTGAATACGATCTAGAGCCAGCGATGCGCTGTTGTAAACAAGCTTTTGCGCGAGCAGAGACGGTTCGTCTTCCGCGAGTTTAAAGTAAGCGAGCATTAACGGCATTTTAAGCAAACTTGCGGGGATAAATTTTTCGCGGTCATTGATGCCGAATGTGGGCCCATTCTCAAGGTCTCGGAAAAATACCGCGACTTCCTCGGTTTTGCCTTCTCTTTTCCAGACATTTATTTGATCCGCAAGTTTATTTTTGAATGTAAGATACAATTTCTTGCTTATCACCGGCTTGCTTTCGCAGTCCAGCGCCTGATTCAACCATTGATAATCGGCCGCGCATTTGATTGCCGCTGGTCTGGCCATTAGCCATCCGATGCCAGCGCCCAATATAAAAACCGCTGCGGCAATAAAATATGAATTTTTAATCTTTTTCATATCGGGTCAATAACATTTACTGTTCTTGTTGCCGTCCCGGTATTTCCCGCTTGGTCGACGGCCGTGTATATAATAGTATGCGTGCCTGCTTGGCGGCCCTCTTTATCATGAAAACGATATTATCGTTGGCGTTTTCGTATCTGATTTTTATGCGCGGGTGGTGCGCTTGCCAAACGCGAAATACCTCATCTGCAAACGCCTGTCCGACCGTTTCTACTCCTCTAAAATCCAAAATAATCTCATGAAATTTGTCCAAGCCGCTAAGCACTCTTCGCGCCTGCGAGCGGGAAATATAAGATTCTCCCATTTTATAGAGCTTCACAATCACGCGAGTTTTGCCGAATTCAAAAGAATCTCCGGAAAATTCCCTGAAAACTTTCGCGAGACTGCGCTTGGATTTAATTTTTATGAAAAAAGAAACCTTGGTGCCAATGACATTTTTTATATCTTTTACAAAAACGTCGGCGGCGATGTTGTCAAAAATCAATTTCTTGTTTGAACTTTTAAAAGTCAGGATATCAGCCGCTTTTGACGTAAAAAAAATGCCTTCGCCGGTATGCTGTTTTGGAGCCGTGGTTTGTTTCCCTTTAAGCAAATCTTGAATTGCCTCAAGCTCGCTCTTCAGCTTTTTTTTCCGCATTAAATTATTGAATATGCCAATGCCGCGATCAACAACGTCAAAACCGATAAAATCCCGCTCTCGCCTTGCCGAGACCTCAATGCTTTTGGAGCGCGAATGTTCTATCGCGTTGTTAAGCATTTCAGTAAAAGCGTAATCTAAAATGCCGGAAATGTTTTTAGGAAGCTTTAAAAAAATTCCGCTCTCCCGTTTGATTTCATCCAAAACGGCGTCTTCCGAGAGATTTTTATTTTTTAATATTCTGCGCGCGCGCAAAATTTTTCTCTTTTCCGCAACAATTTCCGTTCCGTGCGCAAAAACATAGCGGGCTTGATTGGCCCGGCCCATCCGCAGAATTTTGCCTTCGTTCTGCAGTTCCTGCAAAAAACGGCTGATGTAGGCGCGCGAAAAACCAGTTTCTGATACGATTTCGGAAGCGCGCGCCCTTCCCGCTTTGGCCAGTTTTTTTAAGATAAAATTCCTTACATCCATAATCAATTAGTTGACAACTTTAGTGTAGTCTAAAAAATAAAAGTTGTCAACAAGTTGTAAACTTACTCACTTGGGAGCTCGGCTTCCAAGTTCACAACATTAACTATCCGTTCCGCGGTCGCCGTATTTCCGGCTTGATCGGTTGCTTTATATATAATTGTGTGAGTTCCGGTTTGTGAAGTATCTATCGTAAGCCCATCGCCCTGCAAAAGTTCGAGACCTCCGTTCAAAGAAGCGGTGTATCCCAAATTTTGATTTACGTTGTCCTCCACGGTAACTCCCATATCCGAATAAGCCGCGCCGATTTCTATTGCGGCCGGATTATTTCCTAAAATTGTGATGGTGGGAGGTGCGGTATCCGCCGGAGAAGAGGAAGCCGAGCTTCCACTTGGAAGCTCGGCTTCCAAGTTACTAACCGGCGCGATACCTCTTTGTTCCAAAAGTGCTTTCAATTCTTCCTCCGTGATGCAAGTCTGTCCGATGCAAAGTTTTTCCGTCTGTATTTCTTTCACGGTAAGTTTCCCATTTTCATCAATTGACCAGTTTCCATTCGCGGAAAGTATTGAACGCGCGTTTATAACGTCCGCCTCCTTTAGATCAATGAAGAATCCTTTTTTCAGCTCTCCGGTTTTTTGATCAACCGACCATAATGGTTTATTCGCGTCGTTCGCGAAATAATCGTAGGCGGCTACATCCAGCTTGGAGTGAGAACGCTGGACGAAAACGAGAATGCGCGGCACACTCGAAACTGACTCCTCAACATCGCCTTCCGGGAAAACACTCGGTGTTTGCGGCCCACCAACACCGAGTGTTGAGGAGGAAGGCAATGTTTTCTCCTTACTCTTCGCCACTCCTTCTTCATCTATATAATCCACTCCCCCGCCGTGGTCTTTATAACTATCATAAGTGCTCGCGGAGCCGCTAGTACCGTCCGCCAGCTGGCGGAGATTTATTTTTTGTTTGATTTCACTCCGGACGATCTGCGAATCTCCGGCGCTCGTCCCGATGCCGGACGGCGGATCCCAGTCTTCCAACGCATACCCTATTACCGGATCTCCAGGCCGAGCGCGCATCGCAAAACCTTTCTCCGAAGCTGATGTCAGTTTGTCGCCCAATTTAATCGGCCCATTCTCCAAAGAAATTTTTACCGGAACTCTTCCGGAAAGAGCAATCGGATAAACTTGGTAAGACGGATTGGCAGCCGCGTCTTCTTCATATTGCGATCCCAAAATAAACCCTGGCGCTGAAGATACAATGCCCATGAGCGCCGGGGCCCCGGCCTCATCCGCTATGCCGACAAAAGAATGTTTGCCGTCCGCGCTTGGTTTTATGCGCACCAAATCACCAGGTTCCAGAACTTCATCCGAGAAATAATTTTCCGCAAGGTCGGAGGGATTAGTAACAATCAATCGGCCAGCAATTTGGCCCGTGGTTGATGCGTTGCAAGAGCCGTCGTTATCAACGCAAAGTCCTCCAAAAGGTATGGCGAGCCCGGCCTGGTACACTCCGTTGCCTAAAGTCGTGGAGCCGGTGTTAGTCATGAGCACCGTGACAGAAGTCCCGCTCGCGAACCGCAGGAAATTGCCAGTGAATGAACTGCCACCCATTCCCAATTGCATGTTGATGCCAGTGCCGGAAAATATCTGCGTACCCTCTTGATAGAAAGACACCAAATCCGCCGTGGTTGAAGTTGAAGTGTAAGCCTTTAAAGCTACTCCTGTAGAAGTTCCTTGGTTTTCCGCGTAGACTCCGGCCGGTATCAAATTACCTGCGGCCGTGCCTGTGGTTACGCCTTGAATGCCGAATGTTTTTCCGAAAGCCAGAAGACCGGTGTTTACGCCGTCAGCGTTAGTTCCGCGATTGGCCTGCACCTCAATCGCGCGCACTAGTTGGCTATTTCCGAATCCTGAAGTGTTATCAATCATCCTGAACAACAGTCCTTCGCTTGTTGCAACTGCGGAGTTCGCGACTGTTGTTATGAACCTGTTTGCAAATGCCGCTCCGGAGCCGTGCGAAAGCAAAGCGTTTCCGTAAAGCGCGGCGACTCCGTTGGCAGCCGAAGTTGAGCCGTCAAGATTTAGAACCGCAGTTTTAGTGCTTGTACCGATTCCGATGCCTCCGGCAAATGATGACATATTGGTTGAAGTGGCATTTAACCATCCGAAAGTTGGAGTCGTTGAGCCATAAAAATTATGCACCGTGCCGGCAGAAACGATGCTTATCAAATCGTTGGTTGCAAATGTCTGTGTTCCTCCGGAAAGTCCGTTGAGCGAAGTGATGGCGGTTGTCAAAGCGCATGTCCCGCGTATAGAGAAGCATCCGGTGAGAACATCGATGCCCGAACCGAAGGTGGAGGTGGCAGTATTAGAAATGTTGATTGTGTTCGCTCCGGTGTTGCCTAAAGCAAGGATTGTTCCCGGAGAAGTCGTCCCTATTCCAAGGTTGCCTGTGTCAGCAAATCTTCCTGCTTCGGTAAGAAGTCCTGATCTCAAGGTAGAGAACAGCAAGTCCCCTTTCCCTGTATTGAAGTTCTGGGTAAGGAGGGAAGTGATGGCGGAGGTTGTGGTAGCTCCATCGCTTCCTACGGCTCCCGTTGATTGGAATGAGACTCTGACTGCTGTCGTTGTGGCTGAAGCGAAGTTGGCAACGATGAGCGGGGTTGAAGTTGCTCCGGAGA
>Ga0155306_130_pt2 | contig 9081 bp, 9 predicted proteins | sample RifCSPhighO2_02_FD_106274 | JGI IMG/M metagenome (GOLD analysis project Ga0155306, IMG submission 106274) | Candidatus Giovannonibacteria bacterium RIFCSPHIGHO2_02_FULL_45_13
GGAGGCGGAAAACATCGCGCGGCTTGAACTCTTCTTTGTATCCGATGAAATTTTGGACAAAGATCTGCTTTTCCGCGAAGATATCAAATTTATTAAAGTTCCTGCTGGAAAAATACGGAGATATTTTTCTTTGCGCTATATTCCAGATACGCTAAAAACTTTGTGGGGTATTTTGTGGGTTTTTTGGCGATTGTACCTGATAATGCCGGATATGGTGTTTTCAAAAGGCGGCTATGCCAGTTTCCCAACTTTAGTTGCGGCGCGCTTTCTTAAAATTCCTGTTTTAATTCATGATTCCGATGCGGTCCCGGGGCTGGTTAGCAGGTGGACAGGAGAGTGGACGGCAAGAATCGCCGTATCTTTCATGGAAGCCGCTCGCTACTTTGAAGGTAAAAATGTCGCGATTACCGGAAATCCGATTCGCCCGCAAGTCGTCGGAGGAAATCTTCCAGAAGCCATAGAATATTTCCGGCTTGAAGAAAATTTGCCGACCATTTTAATATTGGGTGGATCGCAAGGGTCTGAACGGATTAACGAGGCGCTGCTTAGCGCGTTGGAAAAAACAGTAAAAACATATCAAATAATTCATCAGACCGGTAAAACCAATTTTGAGGATGTAGCCTCGCGCGCTGAAGTTTTACTAGAACACAGCGAATTTAAAACAAGATACCACCCGCACGGTTTTTTAGGCGAAGGCGAATTGCGCGGCGCTTATAAAGCAGCTTCCATTGTTATCGCAAGAGCCGGTTCAGGCTTGATTTTTGAAATCGCCGCCAACGGAGCGCCCGCTATTTTAATTCCACTGCCTTCTGCCGCGCAAAATCATCAGCGAGAAAACGCGTACGCTTACGCAAGGTTCGGGGCTTGCGAGGTTATTGAAGAAACAAACCTCACGCCCAATCTTTTGCTTGCGGAGATTGATAAAATTCTTGCGAACCCGGAACGCATTCGAAAAATGAAATTGGCCGCAGCAGGATTCGCCCGTCCAGACGCAGCACAAAAGATTGCAAGAGAAATCATTAAATTGGGAATTCATGAATAGTAAAATACGCACAAGATTTGCTCCAAGTCCGACGGGGCTTTTGCACGTAGGCGGGCTTCGTACCGCGCTTTATAATTATCTTTTCGCAAAGCAAAACGGTGGGCAGTTTATGTTGCGCATAGAAGATACCGATCGCGCTCGTCTTCTGGAGGGCGCGGAGAAAAATATTATTGAAACACTGCGGATTTTCGGACTGGATTTTGATGAAGGACCGATTAGGCAATCGGATCATTTGGAAAAATATAAAGAACGCGCCGAGGAGTTAATTCAAAAAGGCGCTGCTTACGAGGATGGCGGCGCGATACGTTTTAAGATGCCGAAAGACGGCGTAACCAAGTTTACCGACATTATTCGCGGTGAGATCCAAATAGAAAATGAAACGCAGGAAGATTTTGTAATTTTAAAATCAGATGGTTTTCCGACTTACAATCTTGCCCATTTGGTTGATGACCACGATATGGCAATCACGCACGTCATCAGGGGCGATGAATTTATTTCATCAATGCCGAAATACATCGCGCTTCATAAGGCGTTCGGCTGGGAGCTTCCTCAATACGCGCACCTGCCGCTTTTGCTTAATAAGGATAGAGCTAAACTATCCAAACGTGAAAGCGACAAAGCCGTGAAAGTTCTGCTGGAGGAAGATGGATATTTGGAAGAGGCCGTTTTGAATTTTGTCGCGCTTTTGGGATGGCATCCGAAAACCGATCAGGAAATTTTTTCATTGGAGGAGTTAATAAAAGAATTTAAATTAGAAGACGTCCAGAAAGCCGGAGCGATTTTTGATATTCAAAAACTAGATTGGATGAATGGAGAGTACATTAGAAAAAAAACGCCGAAAGAGCTGGTTGAACTAGCCGCGCCGTTTTTAGAAAAAGAAGGAGAGGGTGATTCTTCTTTTTTAGAAAAAATCATTGCTCTTGAACAACCTCGCCTGAAAAAACTATCTGAAATGCCGGAGCGCACGGATTATTTTTTTCGAGAACCCGAATATGATGTTTCTTTATTGAAATGGAAGAACATGGATGATAATCAAACTAAAAATTCCTTAGAGCTTTCAGCAGAATTGCTGAAAGCGGTTAATGATAAAGATTTTAATAAAGAAAATCTTGAAAAAATATTTTTGGACCGCGCCAAGAAATTCCAAGATAGGGGAGAGCTATTGTGGCCTTTGCGTGTTGCCCTTACCGGCAAGAAAGCCTCCCCAGGCCCGTTTGAAATAATGGAGATTTTAGGAAAAGAAAGCTCAATTTCTCGTTTAGAAGCGGCTTTAGATATGCTAAAATAGGATAGTGAGGTGCATTTATAAAACCATTTTGGTTATGGCGTTTTTTGCGTTAATTTTGAATTTGCCGGTATTTGCGGCAGAGCCAGAAAATTTAAAACAGCAAATTGACGAAAAAAATCAGGAAATTCAGAAGCTGGAAGAAGAAATTAAACAATATCAGGAGAGTGTTGACGAGGCCGAGTCCGCCGCAAAAACTTTAAGCGGAGAAATTAAAAGATTGGATACGGAACTCAAAAAATTGAACGCTCAAATTGTGCTAACCCAAAAGAAAATCGCCAAAAAAGAGCTGGAAATCAAAGAACTGGGAGAAGACATCACGGATACACAAGATTCAATTAAAAATCGTCAGAATGCGCTCGCAAAAATTTTAGAAGGGTTGAATAAAGCGGAAAGTGACGGCATGCTGGAAACATTTTTAAAATACAAGGCGCTGTCGGATTTTTTTGACGAGCTTGAAAGAATACGGGCCTTGAATACCGGTGTGCGGCAGAACTACGAAGAATTAAAAACACTCAAAACAAATCTTGAAGAAAGAAAGCAAAAAGCGGAAGCGGCGCGGCTTGACCTAAAAAATCTTCAGAGAGATCTTTTAGCGCAGCGCGAGATTCAAAAAGACGCGAGAACCGAAAAAAACCAATTACTTTCCGCGACCAAAAATCAGGAAGCGGCTTATCAAAAACTTTTAAAAGACCGTGAGAAGCGCCGCGCGGAAATTTACGAAGAAATCCGTCAAATAGAAAACGAGTTAAAAAAACAAATTGATTTCGGAACGCTGCCTTCATTCAGCAGCGGTGTTTTGCTACGCCCAATCGATGGGGGAGTGATAACACAAGAATTTGGCAAAACTTCTTTTGCCAGGTACACCGATGTTTACGGAAATGGATTTCATAACGGAGTTGATTTACGCGCAAGCGTCGGCACTCCGGTAAGGGCAGCCGAAGACGGAACCGTGAAAGCAACCGGCAACACAGACTTTATCTGCCCAAGAGGTTCTTACGGCAAATGGGTGTTGGTTGAACACCCAAATAAGCTGGCTACTCTTTACGCGCACCTTTCGCTAACTAGAGTAAGCTCTCGCCAGGAAGTCAAGCGGGGTGATATAATAGGTTATAGTGGCAATAGCGGCTATACCACAGGCCCGCACCTTCATTTTACGGTATACGACGCGCGCACGGTGCAATTGCGACAAAGCCGTGTCTGTGGAGTTTTACCTTATGGAGGGTATCTTAATCCAATAAACTACTTATAAAATGCAAAATAAAGGTTTCGTACAAATAGTAATAATAGCGGCGCTTTTGGTGATTATTTTGAGCCTTTTAGGTGTATCCTTAAGCTCGCTTTTCTCCAATCCGCTCTTAAAAGAAAACTTCGGGTTTTTGGGTAAATGGCTCGCGAAGCTGTGGAATCATTATTTGTCAGTGCCGTTTCAATATCTTCGGAATATTTGGGTTGATCTTATTTGGGATCCATTTGTAAATATGTTAACAGGATTAAAGGGCGGCAGTGGCCCTTTTGAGCCTCCACGATAAAGACGTCGCAAAAGGTATAATGTGCGAACTTTATACTATTGCATTTTTTCACTGCCCTGCTAGCATATAGCTCAATATGGCGCATACAAAAGCGGGGGGGTCTACGCAGAACCTTCGCGATTCACAGCCGAAATATTTGGGAATTAAGCTTTACGCCGGCGAGAAAGCCAAGCCGGGCGCTATTTTAGTGCGCCAGCGCGGTACCAAGTTCGTCCCCGGAAACGGCACAAAAATCGGCAAAGACGATACGATTTACGCCATTCGCGACGGTGTTGTTAAATTTGAAACAAAAAGAAAAATCAGATTTGACGGGTCTAAGCGCTCGGTTCACAAAGTATCTGTAATTTAATCTCCTCATTTCCGAGCAATATTTTTGCCTCATGTTTCCCTGTTGTTTTAATCGGCGCGTCAAACTTAATCATCTCTTCCTTTAAATTCGCCGGCAGTAAAAATCCAAGCGCTTTTAATCCTTCTATAATTTCTTTTGACGAGATTGCAGCGTAAAGCTTACTGGCTTGCCCGTCTGGTTGGCGGGACTTATACGCTTTTTTCTTGATCACAATCCCCTTCTCCGCGAGCGCAGCTTTTAAATTATGAAACTCGTCGTGCGCGCGTTCTTTCTGCGCTTTCTTGCTCTTCTGTTCGGTTTCGATTTTTTGCACATTCCCAAGCGTAGCCAGAGCGGCTAAATTTTTCAAAATCAAAAAATTCCGCGCGTAACCGTCGGAGACATCTTTGATCTCTCCCTTTCGACCAAGTTTTGCAACGTCTTTTAGTAAAATGACTTTCATTGCGATTGCAAAATTTCTATCGCCTTCTCCATGACTAGATCCCTCCCCGCTTCTATATCTTCTTTGGTTGGTTTTATTTCAATATCCGGTTCTAGCCCACCATCCGATAGCGCCTGCCCATTTGGCGTAAGCCATTTAGCAATTGTGATTTTGATTGAAGTGTCTGCGGCAAGAGGAAGAAGTTCCTGCACCGATCCCTTGCCGAAAGTTTTCTCCCCGATGATTTTCGCTTTGCCGTGGTCTCTCAAAGCCCCGGCCAAAATTTCAGAAGCCGAGGCCGAGCCTTGATTTACCAAAACCACTGTCAGCGCGCCGCGAAAAATGTTGTATCCCCTGCTTCGGTGAAGTATCTGGCTTGCTTTCCCGCCGAAATCTTCTTTAACAACCACTTCTCCTTGCGGCAAAAACCAACTCGCTATATCCACAGCCGCCTCCAGAAATCCGCCAGGATTATTTCTCAAGTCAAGAATTAATTTGCTTTTGTTTTTTTCAATCATTTCGCGCAAGGCATTTCTGAAACTCTGCGGCGAATTTTCAGAAAAATTATAAAGCCTGATGACAAAAATGTCTCCCAAATCTTTTTCCGTTTTCTTCCCATCTTTTGCTGTTACAATCTGCTTTGTTTCCGTGTCAATTACAGGAATTTTGATAACGCCGCGCTCAATTTCTATTATTCGATTTTCATCTTCGCCGTTTCGCGCTATTGTGAGTTTTACTTTCGTGCCTTTCGGCCCGCGAATTCTGCGCACTGCTTGTTCAATGGTCATCTCCATGGTTGTCTCGTCATCAATTTTTAAAATTTTATCCCCCGCACGAATTCCGGCCTGCTCCGCTGGCGTGCCCTTAAGAGGCGCGATTACAGTAAGCGCGTCTTTTCTGATGCCTATTTCCATGCCAACTCCTTCAAACTCGCCTTTAATTTCGCTTTGGAAAATTTTTGTTTCTTCCGGCGGAAAAAATACTGTATAAGGGTCGCCCAAAGACTTTGTCATTCCTGCAATCGCGCCGTAGAGCATATCTTGCCGTTTTATTTTATCTATATCCACATATTTGCTCTCTGCTATATTCCAGGCGCGCCAAAATTCCGCAAAATCAATCTCATCGCGATTGGCGCTTATCTGCGGTTCTATGTTTAAAATACCGCTAATTTTGCTTTCCGCGGGCGTTTTTAGCCCAGTGTAAAATCCCAACGCAAAAACGACCGCCAGCACTATTACAGCCGCTAGAAATCCGCCAAGTTTCTTAATTTGCCCCATATTCGCCTATTATCCCAAACTTTTTTTTGTTGTACAATAGGACTAATGCTTACACTTTACAATTTTTTAACTCGTAAAAAAGAGATTTTTAAGCCGATTTATCGAAATAAGGTGGGGCTTTATACTTGCGGGCCGACTGTTTATAACTATGCGCATATCGGAAATCTGCGAACCTATATTTTTGAAGATATTTTGCGCCGTACGCTGGAATACGCAGGATATAAAGTAAAACACGTGATGAATATAACGGATGTGGACGACAAAATCATAAAAGGCGCGAACGCAGAAAATAAAAATATCTATGATTTTTCCGAATCTTATAAAAAGGCATTTTTTAACGATATCAAAAAACTCCATATTCTTCCAGCATGGAAATATCCAGATGCAACAAAACATATCAAAGAAATGATTACGCTGATTCAAAAACTCTTAAAATCAAGATTTGCTTATAAAGTCGGTGGCTCGGTTTATTTTGATATTTCTAAATTTAAATCGTACGGCAACCTTTCAAGATTAAAAAAAAGAGAGCTTAAAATCGGAGCGCGGGTGGATACCGATGAATACGCAAAAAATACAGGCGAGGATTTTGTGCTCTGGAAAGCAGTTAGAGCCGGAGAACCAAGTTGGCCCGCCCGCTTTGCAGGCGAGGCTCGCCCCCTTTGGGGGCGGCCCGGCTGGCATATCGAATGCTCTGCAATGTCAATGAAATATTTTGGTAAGAGTTTTGATATTCATGCCGGAGCTATTGATTTGCTGTTTCCTCACCACGAAAACGAAATCGCCCAATCAGAAGGCGCGACCGGTAAAAAGTTCGTGAAATATTTTTTGGAGGGCGAGCATCTTTTGGTAAACGGCAAAAGAATGGCAAAATCGGCAGGCAATTTTTTTACTTTGCGCGATTTAGAAAAAAAAGGCTTCAATCCCCTAGCCTTTCGATACTTTACGCTCTCTGCGCACTATCGTTCGCAGCTCAATTTTACTTTGGAGTCGCTTAAGGCGGCACAGAATTCGCTGGAGAGACTGTGGGAGTTTGTTTTGAATTTAAAAGCAACGCCGCTCTCTTTAAAACCCGGTTTTAAATCCCCAAAAAAACCGGGTTTTTTCCCGAGCGGCGCGGTTCTGATCAAAGTACGCGAAGCTTTTCAATCCGCTCTTTTCGATGACCTCAACACCCCAAAAGCGCTAGCTGTGCTGTGGAATTTGATAAACGATTACAATAAAAACCCCAAAAAGTTCGACGCGAGGGCTATTTTGGGTCTCTTATATGATTTTGACAAGGTTTTGGGACTGGGATTGCGCGCGGTAAGGCCCGTTAGGCCGCCGAAAGAAGTATTGAGTCTTCTGAAAAAGCGCGAGATTGCGCGGAAAGCCGGAAATTTCGCTATCGCAGATGAAATTCGCCGGAAAATTAAGCAGCTTGGCTGGCAAGTCAAAGATACGCCGTCCAGACCTGAACTTATTCACGCATAATTCACTTTTGATCCACCTTTTTGCCATTGCATTTAAATATTTAAATATTTAAACTATAAGTAATGGCGCAAGTTCTCTCACCATTCACCGTTTCCAGAATGCCTCCGCAAAATATTGAAGCGGAAATCTCTCTTTTGGGCTCATTGCTGTTAGACGGCGCGGTAATTGACCGCGTCGTTGATATCGTAGGGCGAGACGATTTTTATAAACGAGAACACCAAGCAATTTTTGATGCGGCTTCCGCGCTTTTCCAAAAGCAAAAACCGATTGATGTGTTGACTGTTGGAGATCAGCTTAAAGAGCACGGCAAACTTGAAGAAATTGGAGGGGTCGGCTACCTTACTACTCTTGTAAACAGCGTGCCAACCGCCTCCAACGCCGCTTATTACGCGGAAATAATCAGAAAAAAGAAGATTTTGCGAGATCTTATTACGATTTCTCATGAAATTTCCCAAATGGGCTACCAGGAAAGCGAAGATGTCGGGCTTTTGATGGACGAGGCAGAGAAGCGGATTTTTTCAATATCTCAACGTTCGCTGATCAAAGGTTTTGAACCTGTAGCCGGGGCTTTGGAAGAAGCGTGGGAACGCATTGACAGGCTGCACAAAGGCGCCGGTGCTTTGCGAGGTATTCCTACGGGCTTTAAACAATTGGACAACAAACTCTCCGGACTTCAAGAATCCGACCTCGTTGTGCTTGCAGCGCGTCCGTCTTTGGGAAAAACCGCGTTAGCCATGGATATCGCGCGGCATGTGTCTCTTTATGAAAATATTCCCGTTGGCATCTTTTCGCTTGAGATGTCCAGAGGGCAGTTGGTAGACCGTTTAATCGCGGCGGAAGCAAATGTGGACGCTTGGCGTCTGCGCACAGGCCAGCTTTCTCCGGATAGCGATGATTTCGAAAGAATCCGGGACGCAATGGATAAACTTTCCAAAGCCCCGCTTTTTATTGACGACGAAGCTTCAATAAATATTTTACAGATGCGCGCCAAAGCAAGAAGATTGCAAGCAGAAAAGGGCCTGGGACTTATAATTGTTGATTACCTTCAGCTTATGGTGCCTCGTATTCAATCCGACAGCATGGTACAACAAATTACGGAAATTTCACGTTCGCTAAAAGCTTTGGCAAGAGAGCTCAAAATTCCTGTGCTTGCGCTTTCACAGCTTAATCGCGCAGTGGAATCTAGGCCGAACAAAAAACCGCAGCTTTCGGATCTGCGCGAATCAGGCGCGATTGAACAAGACGCTGATGTAGTTATGTTTATCTATCGCGAAGATTTGGTGAAAGAGAACTCTGACAGAAAGAATCAGGCGGATATTTTGATACAAAAGCACAGAAACGGCCCCACGGGCGAGGTTGTTTTGTACTTCAATTCAGACAAAATAAGCTTCTCGGCGCTGGAGAAGGACCATGAGCTCTAGCTTTTTTAATGACTTAAAAGAACTTTTAGAAAAACTCCCGGGAATCGGCCCGCGGCAGGCTTCGCGTTTTATTTGGGCCATGCTAGACTTTGAGTCGAAAGAGCGCGAAAAAATGGCCAGTTTAATCAGTAATCTGGACAGCCACTTAACTAGATGCGTGGAGTGTTTTAGGGCTTTCGGTACAGCCACGCCCGGCTCCTCGAAACCTGGTTTTGAGACTTCCAAAAAACCAGGTTTCTTCCCGCCGGGGGTGATAATTTGCCCTTTCTGCCAACCAAACTCCT
>Ga0155306_116_pt1 | contig 6989 bp, 9 predicted proteins | sample RifCSPhighO2_02_FD_106274 | JGI IMG/M metagenome (GOLD analysis project Ga0155306, IMG submission 106274) | Candidatus Giovannonibacteria bacterium RIFCSPHIGHO2_02_FULL_45_13
TTTTCTTTAACGACATAAAACCAGTTTTTCCAAGATTTAAGCTGGCTTTTGGAGTATTTCTCAGAAAACTTTGCGTAAGCCGATGTCTTCTCGGTAGGAACACTTCGAGTGAGGGAAAAACTGAATTTTATTTCTCTTATGAGCGGCTTAAAACCTTTCTTTGTTGGATTGATTTTGCCAAGAATTTTTACCCTCGCTTTTCTCGCTTCGGGATGTGGATTGAGCAGATTTATCTCATCACCAGTAAAGCCGAGTGGGGGGAAATACAATAATTCTTTTTACGGGTTTTGTATCCTCGCTTTTCAATCGAACAAAAAAGCAAGCTGGCCTTGTAATTACTTCGGTGTCCCCGTTACCAAGAAATTTTTTGAGAGTTTTTTGAAAAAGCGAGGATTTATAGATTTCATAAAAATTGGATTGCATGGCATGATTAAAAAATTTTCTTCCCCCAAAATTAAAATATGGTTCGAGCTGACCCGCTTCGCCAAAGCTTCAGCGACAAGGCGAGTGTTTTTATAATAACATATTTTTGCACTCGGAGGGAATCGAACACCCATCAACGCCTTACCTGCCCGCAATGCCTACGCCCCTGCCAAGAATCGAACTTGGATCTGCTCCTTAGAAGGGAGCCATTCTGTCCGTTGAACTACAGGGGCATAGCGTAGGCAGGCGGGGAAGAGCGCCGTTGATTAAAAATTATAGCACTAAAACGGGTTTTGAACAACCGGAAAAGTTGGCTTTTCCAAAAACGCCTTTCTTTCGCGCAAATTTTTGTTAGCGTTGTCCAAGGCGCCTTTTTTGAACGAAATAATTCTTTCTTCTGCCACAACAATGGTTGTTTTTCGATCCGTAACAAAGTTTTTGTAAAGTAGATAATCGCCGGCTATAAACAGCGCCGTTAACATAAACACAAAAATCAATTCCGCCGCCCAAACTTCCTCAATAGTCAGGCGCCTTTTAAACTTTAATCGCGCTAAAAATTGTTTAATCATAAGTCAAAATTAAAAATAATGTAATTAATCTTGGCCAAGAGCTTTCCGGTGCTCTTTTGGCCGGGCTCGGCTTGCGGAACAATATTGAGGCTTTCAATTAAGCCGGCGTAAGGAATGTTGTCGAGCATAGCAATAAAATTTGCGACGGCTCCGAAATTCCCGGTAAGCTCAAAAGAAAGAACGGCCTCTTGGGTTTGCGAAGCCGATTTGCCTTGGTCAGACAGCAACGGCACTCTTGCGCTTTTAGCGCTGAAATTGACGTTTGCTTCGCGGGACATGCTTTCGAGCAACCTCAAAAAATCAACAAATCTGCTTTCGTTTAAAAACGCGCCTTCCAAAAATTCAATTTCTTTTTCGTAATCACGAATGCCTGATTCGGCCAAAGAAAACTCGCGCCCCTTTTTTTCTAAAAGCGCTATTTTTCCCTCAGCCTCCGCAACAACGGCGCTTGCTTCTTTTATTTTTTGATACAAAAACCACGTAAAAACTATCAGCGCGGCCAAAATTAAAATCATCAGGCCCAACATCAAAACCGGTTTTTTGTTACTTAGTATATCCATATGCGTCCGGTTTAATTTTAATATTTAAAGCAAACGAAGCGTTTGTTTCTTTAAGTAAATTGGCTACCGGCGAATCAACCGACGCAAACTCATTAAAACTTTCCAGCCTTTCTACGTACCGCAAAAATCCTCCGCGTTCCGCCGCCTCCCCCTGAATCGAAAGAGTATATAAGCCTTCTCCGTTTTTATTAAGATTGATTAACATAATTTTTGTTCCGTTTGGCGTATTTGCCGCGATTTTGCGCAGAAGCGCGGCAAATTCCCGGCGGCGACTCTCGTTTTTTTCAAAACTTGAAATCCGCGAATTAATTGCGGTAATTTGTTCCTCAAGATTTTTGAATTCTTTTTTTTCAAAAACTTCTTCGGCGGCTTTAAAGCGCCTTAAAATATCATCCTCGGAAAAAATCAAAACAAAGTAAGATGGCAGCATAAAAACCAAACCGACTAAAAAGGCTACAATGAGAATTACCGCGAAACCAATCAAAATCCTTAAAAATTTCTCGCGCTTAAATTCTTTTTCGTAATTTTCAGTAAGCAAGCTCATATGTTTTTTTCTTGTTCTCGCGCTGCTAATGCCAAGCCGATGGAAGCCGCGAAGCGCACGGCGTCTTTCCGTTCTATGCCCGGCAAATAATACTTAGGAAACAAAACATTGGTCCACGGGTTAGCCAGTACAGTTGGAATGCCAAGTTCTGCCTGCATATAGCCCGTAAGCCCGAGCAAATTAGCGTCTCCGCCGGAAAGGAAAAGTTTTGCGGGCGCCTCTTTGTTTTCCGAATGAGTCTGCCAATAACCTATGTATTTCTCTGCCTCTTCGCTTATGGCCGTAAGCAACGGCACAATGGCTTGAAAGGTTTGTGACGCTGGCAGAAATCCGTTTTGGATTTTAAGCTCTCGCGCTTTTTGCAAATCTACATTCAGGGTCTTCGCTATTGCTTCGTCCAAAGCCTCTCCTCCAATCGGCACGGTTGAGGCAAACCGCAAAACTCCACTTTCTACAATGGAAAAACTTATGCGCGTCCTGCCCCAATCTATAATCATGGCTGTTGCGGCAAAGCTTTTCGGCACAAGAGCTCTCGCTGTTGCAGCCAATTCAGATTCCGCAAAAGCAGGTAAGGCTCCGGCCGAGGAAAATACTTCCAGATACGAGTCCGCAAGCACTCTGGGAAAAGCGTTCAATACCACATCAAAGTGATTTTTTTCTTTTTTCACAATCGCGTAGTCAAAAATAATCTCGCTCGGCGGAAGCGGCACATGTTCTTCAAGTTGAAATTCCAGCGCTTGCCGTATTTCTTCTTCCTTGACGCCGCTGAGCTGAATATTTTCCAAAAAACCCTTTTCTTCCGGAAAAGAAACTGCAACGAACCGGATATGGTGTTTTTTAAAAAGCTCTTTAAGAAGCGCGACGAGCGTGTCTTTTTTTTTGATCTCGCCCCTTTCAATTATCCCTGCCGCTATTTCGCCCTCGCCGAAATCATCCACCATAAGGCAACCTTTTGTTTCTTTTAGGCGCAAGTATTTGTAAGATTTGTCGGAAAGTTCAATGGCGTAAATCGGGAGCCGAAAAAAACTTGGTGTTGGCATCAACATATTTTAATTTTAACACAAATTACGGCACCACTTCTCCCCAGCTCTCAATATTCCAGCCGCCAGATGGGCCGGAAGAAAAATTTGCATTAGCAAGGCCTTGTTCGTAAGTAACTATGGCATTGTTGTCGAGAGACAATTTGTAGGCCACAAGCTCCGTAATTCCGACGCCGTTATGCAAATTAACCATTGAATCTCCGGCGTAAAATATCGCGCCGGTCGCGTTATTATGAAGATCCATGCCAGAGTTGTGATGAGTGCATTGCGAAGTCTGGTCGCCCCCATTGCAGCCGACGATCGTCGTCAATATTAAAATATAACTTCCGGCCGTTCCTGAACCTTGAAAGATTGCATTGTTTTTAATATGCATCCAGCTGTCAAAAATCACTATGCAACTATTGCCGCCGAAAGACGGATCGCATTTTATGGTTGCTCCGGAGGAGCTGTCCATATCCAAATGACCGGTGAAATGCAGCGTGCCGGTTACAACTAAATTTTGTTTTTTGGTAAGAGTAAGACTGCCGTTGATTTTTTTGGGTCCCAAAGACAAAATGCCGTCATTCGGAATGTTGCATCCAAAAACGCCGTCGTCGCCACAGTTGCCGTTAATAGTTCCGCCTATAGCTGCGTCATTTTCCCAGCCTTGAATGTCGCTTTGAGAAATCGGCATGTTCGAGGGCGCGGGATTGGAAGATCCTGCGTTGGCAGTACCGGGTGTCAAGGGCGGCGAACAAGTCGGGCTTGACGGATTATTTAAAAAACTTAACGAGCCGGAATCGATGGCTTGATAAAAAGCATCGCCGCAGATTTTGCTGTCCGTTATAGTGTTCGCGCGCAGCGTTCCCAACACAACTATATCGTCTGCTGAATTATTTCCAGCTATCGTGAGATCTCCGGTAATTTTCGCGTTGTTATCTCCGTCCACCGGCCCATTCGAATAAACACTTCCGGCCGCTCCTCCTGCGCCCCTTACTTCGCTATTGGGGTTCATCACAATTCCTCCTGCTCCGACTTGAGCGCCGTAATGAAAGTCGACGCTCGCCACATTAAAAAGCGCGGCTTTGAGAGCGCGGCTTACGCCCAACAAATCTCCGGTCGATTTTATTTCTTTTTCAGCACCGATTGTTGTGACAATTATATTCGCGGTTGCGCCATTTAGCGTGACAGAAAAAGACGAAGTTAAGTTTTTCCCTCGCTTTAATCGGTAAGCCGCATCGTCCACCCCGGCCTCCGCCGCAAAAAAAGAGCCGCGCGACCTCTCGTTTTCAATAGAAATCTTTGATTCTTTGATAGCAACGGATGCCGCGCCAAAAACAGCCGAGAGCATAATCATAAGCATTAAAATTACTGCGATTAGCGCCGCCTGTCCTCTATTTATTTGTGATTTGTAGATTGGCATAAGATTCGTAGATTTGCATCATCAATATCTGCCGCGCATTACCGCGCTACCGTAAAAACTTTTTGTTTTTTTGAATATTCCGCTGCCGGCCTCTAGCGTAAATTGCGTTCTTATCATTGTCGAATCATCGGTTGACGTGGAATAAAAAATCAAACTGGTTACGCTGACATCTGGGGAAGTTAAATTTCCAGCAGCATCGCCGCCTCTTTTTATTTGGAGAATTGTACCGGAAAGTGAAAACTTCTCGGTCGAGTTTTCGGCGTTGATTTGTAATACTCCCGGGCTCGAGCCGAAAACGCTTACTGCCGCATTCGAACTGGTAGCAGAGCGGATACCGCGAATCATGGTTTCCAAGGCAACATCGCCGTTTGCGATCAACTTTCTCTCAACTCTTGTTTTAGCAAAAGCCCGATATATAGAAAGCGTAGAGCCGACAACCAATACGGCGATAATAGCCAATATCCCCACGTAAATAACAATCTCCAACAAAGAATACCCGCTATTTATTTTTATTCGTGGCATTCGCATGTCATTCGTAGATTGGCATCGCTTTGTTAATTAGCAAACATGTCTGATAAATAAGTGCTTAATGCGGTTATAGAGTAAGAGCCGCGCTCTTGCCACGAAACGCTTACGCTGAATTTTTTGGTATTTGCGTCCGGCGATCCCGCCGGAGAATCTACAATGTCATCTGACAAAGCGTCTCGATTTACAGCGGCTACAGTAAAAGATCTTGTATAAAGGTTATCAATAGGGCCCTGATTGGATGTTGTAACGCTCCAAGCGGAAATGGCAGAATTAAAAGAAAGATAGTAGGTTGTTATAGTATTTAAATTTGCAAGATGGCCAGACCAACTCTCGTCTCTTAAAAAGCGCAAAACTTCCAAACCTTCTTCGGCTAAAAAATTGGCGCGGCTTTGATTGGACGCTCGCGCCTCCAGCTTGTCGGCCATTAAAAATACCAACGAAAGCGCAAAAACCGTTGTACCAATAATCGCAACGGCAATCACAATTTCGAGCAGGCCAAAGCCCCTCGGCCTTCGTAGCTTTAGCGAAGTAGGCCTCATCAAGTTGATTTTAGCATATTTTATCTCCAATTTATCCAAACTTCTTGAGGTATGCCGGACTGGCGGATGACCGATTTAAGGGTGCGAGGGTTAATTGATCTTTGTCCATGAAATTGAATATGGGTTTGGCGAGTTTGTCCGCCAAAATAGCCTACATAATAAAAATGGCTTCCGCGCGTATGTGTTTGCCGAAAGCCATGCTCTTTTAAAAAATCAACTATGTCCTTAAACGTCCAATTATTGAAACCCCGCGGCATAATGCTATTTTACTGCGAGTTCCAACCGCCCGGAACTGAAAATCGGCAAATTATTTACAATGCGTGCATATTTTTCTTTCAATTTGGCGTCTTGATGCGCTTGCCACATTTTTTCATATTCCGAATCAGGTTTTTGATTTAAAACATGCGGCCTCAATTTCGTCTTTATTGCGGATTCCAAATAACCGGATGCCGCTTCATTCAAAAATAAAAATGCCTCTTGCGGATTCGCCGCCTCAACTACAATATTAAATTCCAGAGCTACCCCAAAATAGGAGTCTTTATCCTTAAACACCAAAAACCGCACCGATCCTTTTTTAAGGGTATTTTTATATTTCATATCTGCCATATTAGCATGGCTGTAAATTTACTACCACCCAACTACTCCGGTTGAGAAAATGGTTGACGGGGCAAACCCTCTTTTGTCCACAATCCATTTTACCACAAGAATTGCTGTAGTATAATAAAAAGATATGAATAACTATAAGCTCAAAACCACGGGGCTGGTTTTAGTGTTAGCCCTTTTTGCCATTTCGACGGCCGCGCTCGCCGCAAATTTAAGCGGCAAAGAAATGGCGCTGATGGAGAAACTAAGGTCCGAACTCCAATCCTTTAAGTCGGACCTGGCGAGGCTAAAAGCCGAGGCGCCAAGCCAAAATAGGGACCGCGGCATAGCGCTTTTTGAAAACGAAATTCAAATCGCCGAAAAAAAGCTCGCGGAGCTGGAAAATAAATCCAGAGGCGTTACTCCAATGCCGGCGGAAAGTTTAAGCATAAACCGTAATTTGCGCCAGGGCTCTTCTGGAGAAGACGTAAGGCGGCTTCAGGATTTTTTAAAGCAGTTTCCAGACATTTATCCGGAAGGGCTTGCAACCGGATATTTCGGCAAACTTAGCGAAAAAGCTGTTAAAAAATTACAAGAGAAGTTTGATTTGGAACAAGTCGGTCAAGTCGGCCCGAAAACCAGACTAAAACTTGGGGAACTCTTTGCCTCGCTTGGCAGAAAACAGCGGCCTCACATTTCTGCGGTTTCACCAGATTCTCTTTTTATCGGAGAAACAGTGACATTAACCGGATCGGGTTTTACTTTTGAAGATAATGCTCTTTTTGTACACGGGAAAATCGTA
>Ga0155306_113_pt2 | contig 6937 bp, 4 predicted proteins | sample RifCSPhighO2_02_FD_106274 | JGI IMG/M metagenome (GOLD analysis project Ga0155306, IMG submission 106274) | Candidatus Giovannonibacteria bacterium RIFCSPHIGHO2_02_FULL_45_13
GTTGATATTAAAGCCAACGGTTCGGACGGGCCGGTGGAAGCGGAATACGAGGAGTCCGTGACTTTGAGCTGGACTTCGCAAAAGTCATACATTTGCCTTATTAACGGCGCCGCCGTTCACTCGTCCGGTTCTAAATCAAGCGGCAGCTTGACCAATTCCCGTTCGTTTTCAATCCAATGCTCCGGCCCGGGAGGAACAGTATCGGACAGCGTTGAGGTAAAATTGCCGGTTTTGCCGACTATTGATATTAGAGTCAACGGGCAGAGAGATTCTATTACCATTCCTTACAATAGCGCGGCTACAATTTCATGGACTTCAACCGAGGCTAATTCCTGCTCGATTTCTCCCAGCACATGGACAGGAACGTCCGGTTCCAATTCCACCGGCGATCTTACTTACGCAAAAACTTACACGGCTACTTGCCGCGGGAGGGGTGGTATTGCTTCGCAAAGCGTTTACGTAAAGGTTTTACCGAAAGACCGCACCACTTTTGACGAATCATTTGACCGCGTGATTAGCGATCCGGCAAGTCCATCCGCCTGCAATTTTAATCAGCAATATACATTCATTGATCCTCCCGGCACATATACTTATCAAGTTTTAAGAATCCGCGACCGCACCGGAGTAATTTCTAGCGTAGCTTACGCGACAATTCATGTTGTTGAGCCTGCCGATATTATTGTTTCGAACCCTCCGGCGCTTACTTCCGGCTCTTTAATTCAGGGCCAAACACTTACTTTTCAGGCATCCGTACAAAACAGCGGCTCATATACGGCTCAAAGCACAATCGGCGGCCAAACTATTTCCGGCGTGTTTAAAATAGATTTCAACGGCGACGGCACAATTAACAGAACGCTTTCAACAAACGCCTTCGCTGTTTTGGAGCAGGGCGCGGAAACGACTCTGACTTCAGCAAGTCTGACAAACATACCCGCCGGCACTCATAAAGTGACATTCTGCGCTGACTCCGTGAACGCGGTTTTTGAATCAAACGACGACAACAATTGTTCCACCCAAAGTTTTACTGTTGCCGCGCAACCTGCGCCGCCTACACTTCCTCCGCCGCCGCCTCCACCACCCGCTCCTCCGCCAGCTCCGACTTCTTCGCCAGAATCAGTATTTGTTCCAATCGGTACATTTCAGCCGGATTTTACTTTGGAGAACTCAAGCGACCTCATTATCAACCCGACTCTGCCGGTTGGTACAACCGTGCTTGATAAACCATACATCGCAAGCGTAAATATAAAAGTTATTCCATTTGACGGTTTCTCCGCACCGATAGCGCTTTCTGTTAACAAGGAAGAGATTTCTCCTTCTTTGCCCTCAGGAACCGTTTTCCAATTTTCCAATCCGACGCTTGCAGAAGATCAATATTCATCCGGATCAACGTTTTCCGTCACAGTTCCAACGGGCACGGAACAAGGATTATATGCTATCCCGATTATCGCTGAAGGGGGAGGCACGCGTAGAGTTCATATTATGGAACTCCGCGTCTTGATTAAAATTCCTATTTTCAGAGAGGTATTCTAATTGCATAAATTGTCTGCTATAATATCTACCATGACTATTTTATATTGGATTTTGGGGGTGGCGGTTTTGACGGCGCTTTGGATTATCTGGGCGTATAATCGGCTGGTAACTTTGAGCTATCGGGCGAAGGAAGCCTTGAGTGACATTGATGTGCAATTAAAGCGTCGATATGATTTGATTCCCAATGTGGTGGAGACCGTGAAAGGATACGCAAAGTACGAAGAGAATGTGTTTTTTAAAGTTACCGAAGCAAGGACTCGGGCGCTTTCGGCGGAGAAAAGAGGTAACTTAAAAGAAATGGCAGAAGCGGAGAACGTTCTTTCCGGCGCTCTTAAAACCTTGTTTGCCGTTTCCGAAAATTATCCGGACTTGAAAGCTAACGCCAATTTTTTGGAGTTGCAAAGAGAGCTTGCGGACACGGAAAACAAAATCCAGGCCGCGCGCCGGTTTTACAATACGAATGTTATGGAGTTAAACACCAAAATTGATACTTTCCCGTCAAATTTAATCGGCAGTGCGTTTGGCTTTAAGAGAGAAGAATTTTTTGATTTGGATGAAGCGCAGGCACAGCGCGAACCGATTTCTGTGAAATTCTAACCCCCTACTTCTTATGTCTAACTTCTAAATTCGTGGCCACAATCTGGACACACAAAGAATCTAACATTCGGAAAACGTGGTTATTGATAACCATTTTCTTTCTTATTATTATGACCTTGGGTTGGACATTCTCCAGAATTTACGGGAACCAATTGATATTTATTGGCGCATTTATTTTTAGTTTTATTATGAGTACTGCGTCATATTGGTATTCGGATAAAATCGTTATTGCTACGACCGGCGCCAAACTGTTGCCAGAGGATGCCGCGCCCGAAGTGCATAATATTGTAGAAAACCTCGCAATCACTGCAGGGCTTCCGAAGCCGCGAATTTACATTGTGGATTCTCCGCAGCCAAACGCTTTCGCAACTGGCCGCGATTCTAAGCATGCGTTGGTTGCGGTAACATCAGGTATTTTAAAAATTATGGACAGATCGGAACTGGAAGGCGTTTTGGCGCACGAGATGTCTCATATCGGTAATCGCGATATGCTTGTCTCAACGGTTGTTGTTGTGCTTGTCGGAGTTGTTCAGCTCATGTCGGATATTTTTTTAAGATCTTTAAGATGGCGCAGCAACGACCGCGATCGCGGGCAAGTTCATGCCATTCTTCTTCTTATCGGCGTTGTTTTGGCAATTTTAGCGCCTATCGCGGGGATTCTTACCCAGCTTGCGGTGTCCAGAAAGAGAGAGTTTTTGGCTGACGCTTCAGGGGCTTTGTTAACTCGCTATCCGGACGGCCTTGCGTCGGCACTAGAGAAATTAGCGGGGGATCACACGCCGATGCGGCAGGCAAATCATGCCACAGCTCACCTCTGGCTGGACGATCCCTATCAGGGCAAGCAGCGCACGGTTGGTTGGTTCGCGAAGATGTTTATGACTCATCCTCCTATTGAAGAACGGATCAAGGTATTAAGAAAAATGACGACCCAAACCAGGTTTAGGTCAGTAGTGACCTAAACCTGGTTTGGGACAACAATATGACTTACAAATTCGGAAAAACTATAGTAATAGCGCTTGGAGGATCGATAGTGCACCCGGATGCCATCAATGTTAAATTTTTAAAAAACTTCCGCAAATTCGTTTTAAAATGGGTTCGGCGCGGAAAAAAGTTTATGATTGTAACAGGCGGTGGATCAGTGGCGCGCGATTATCAAAAAGCGGCCAACGCCGTTATTTCTTTAAGCGATGAGGATAAAGATTGGATTGGCATTCATGCAACGCGCCTTAACGCGCATCTTCTTAGGACGATTTTTTGGAAAGAAGCCGATCCGGTGATTATTGATTCGCATTCAAAATCAAAATCAAAGAGAATGGTATTTCCTGTGACGATTGCTTCTGGTTGGCGGCCCGGGTGGTCGACGGATTATGTGGCTTTACAGATTGCTTCATGTTTTGGAGCGAGAGAAACAATAATTGCAGGCAGTCCGGCTTATGTGTACACCAAAGATCCAAAAAAAGATAAATCAGCATGGCCAATTAAACAGCTTCATTGGAAAGAATATAGAAAATTAATTCCGGCAAAATGGAAGCCGGGCGCGCATTCGCCGGTAGATCCCGTCGGCGCCAAATTAGCAGGCAGCCGGAAGCTTGCGGCTATTATTATAAAAGGCACCGATCTTAAAAATTTTGACAATCTTCTTGCCGGAAAAGATTTTAAGGGTACACTTATTAAGTGAACAAAGTAACTTATTGGAAGGGTCGCATAGTGGTCTAGTGCGCTCGCTTGGAAAGCGAGTGTGCCGAAAGGCACCGCGAGTTCGAATCTCGCCCCTTCCGCAGACAATTTCGAGTTAAGTAGCGTTTCGTGTTGGTAATTTTCTTCTTCTGCGGGCATATAAAAAGCGCGTCACAAGCGCTTTTTTCTGTTGCTCAGTAATGCCTCTATGCCGGTGAAGCAGTTCTGCCAGCACAGCGTTGATGCCTCCTTCAACCGCGTTGGTTGTGTTTGGAATATGGTTATCGATGGTGAACCAAAACAGATTCGGTAATGCGTGTAAAACAAGCGAGCGAACCGCTCTCGGTTTACGGTGGGTATACCATTTTCTGCCTGTTGCCGGATTGATGCTTTTTTCTTTGAGAAACTCTTCGTAGCAAGCGTTCCATAGAGTAAAAGATTCGCACCATGCGTTTGCATGGGCAGGTGTTTTAACTTGAGCGAGCACTCTAATTAAAATCCGCAGTTCTTGCCCCGCACCAGTTTGAGGATTTCTGGTTAACCACGCGAGAGACAGCCGGATAACATGGGCGAAACATCGTTGATGCGGTATGTGCGGAAATATTGTTTTCACGGCTTTAAGTAGCCCTTTTTGACCATCAGAGACGATCGCATGCGGTTGGTGGCGAACAGCGATTCGCATAAGCAACGCATGCCAAACATCAAACTTTTCATGTGATACAAACGACCAAGCTAAGGGTTGATTGGAAATCGTATCGTAAGCAATAATCAGTACTGTGGTTTTTGAGATTGTCGTCCCATCCAAAACAATAACAGGAGGATGAGTAAGCGGACGAAGCGGGATCGGAGAAGTTGGAATATCAAGAGAGCGGAACTTTCGTGAAAGCGTAGTGCGATGCGCCCCGATTTGTTTTGCAAGCGATGCCAGCGAAGCAACGCCGAGCATCCATCGATCCTTGAGTCGGTTTACATTGCATGCCGCAACATCGACTCTCTTCCAGCATTGTCCTCGACGGCACCGCACACATCGCCATCGTGCTGTTCCGGCAACTGTATGCCCCCAACGAATCATGTGCTGTTTGCACAAAGAACAGCGCTTTTTTTGTGCGATTATGGATTGTCATTCCATAATTGTGTGCCAAAACAAGAAAAAAGCCAGAAAAGACAACACTTTTCTGGCTTTTGCACCAACACTAATTGCTACTTAACTCACAATTTCAGTTCGGATTTTGTCTAAATGGCACCGCAAATGGTTAAACATTAATAAACTTTAATAAAATTATTATAAAAACAGCTGTTTAGATCTGAAAAAGAGCGCAAAAAGTAGCTCGCCGAAATAAAAGTAGTTTGCCGAAATATCTGTGGATAACCCCGCCTAAGGCGGGGTTAAATTTGTGCGATAATGAAGCTATGAACCTTAGCACGAAAAAAGGTCAGTTTGTGCGCATTTTTGTGCTGTTTGCAACTGGGTTAATTTTTACTTCTGTTTTCTTTTTTGCATCCAATATTTCTAAAGCCGCTACTGGCGTTCCCACTATTATAAGTTATCAAGGAAGATTAAGTAACGCGGACGGAAATCTTTTGCCGACGAGTGGCTCTAGCGCGACTTATTATTTTAAATTTTCAATTTGGGACAATGCCACGGTTGGTTCCGGGAACAGATTGTGGCCATTTGCTGTTCCAGCCACGACAACCGCAACTATCCGCCAAGGAGTGTTTAACGTAAACATTGGAGACGTGGCCAACGGCTATCCGGACATTTTGGATTTTAATTTTAATACTGCGAGCGATGTTTATTTGCAAGTTGAAGTTTCTTCCGATAATAATTCTTCGCAGACTCTTTCGCCACGGCAAAGAATTTCTGCGTCTTCTTTCGCGCGGCTCGCCGAGGCTGTTAGCGGAAGCACTACGCCGTCATCATTTGGCACAACAACACCGGTTGGAAATTCGATTGTGACGATAGAAGCAACTTCAACAAACGCAATTTTGGCGACTTTGCGCGCTGCGGCGAGCCAGTTGGCAAATCTTTTCCAAATCCAAAATTCCGGCGGCTCAAATTTATTTTTTGTAAATAACATAGGCGGGCTTTTTGCATCCTCAACTTTTCAAGTAACCGGAGCAGCGACATTGTATGGGAACACAACGTTGACTTCCGCTTCCAGCACTTCGCTTACCGCCTCGCAATATTTTCAGGCGGCCGGAGATTCCGGGCTCACCGTTCTTTCTTCGGGACGTGCCGGCTTGGGCACGACTACTCCAGCAAAACTCTTCGCGGTTCACGGTGACGCGCTATTTTCCGGCGATTTATCTCTGGCAAATCTTATTGCGACAGGAACTACTAAATTTAATGGCAATACTTATACTTGGCCGGCTTCCATTGAAAATGGGAATTTTTTGAAAACTGACGGATCAGGAGGTCTCACTTGGGCTTCTGCAAGCGGCGGGGGATCTGATGTCAATTGGACTTTTGTAGATAATGACGGCGGTTTTATAAGAATTTCCACTTCAACAAACAGGGTAGGCATAGCTACAAGTACTCCTTACGCAAAACTTTCTATAAGCTCTGATAACGTTGCTACAACCACTCTTGCTATCCGCCCAATAGCTAACCAGGCCGCCAACATAATTGATATTTATAATACTGCGGGCGCTCTTACAACTACGTTAGACGCGAATAATTTATGGAAATTCGGAGGAGGATTCATTTCTGCCGCGTCTTCATCTGTAAGCTCCAACCTCAATATTTCCGGGCCTCTCTCCGCTTCTTCATCTCTCTCTGTTTTCGGCTCCGTTGCTTTCTCCAACGCTCTTACGGCATCCAGCGGAGGAACAGGTTCAACCACTCTTGGGGGACTCCTTGCTGGCAACGGGGGACAGGTCATCTCCGCAACTACCACATCTCCCTTGGCTTGGACTTTAACTGATGGGCTCACCTGCACAAACTGCTTGAATACTGCAACAGCCAACGGCCCATTAGCAATCACTTTTTCCGGTAGTTCCTACATTTTCAACGCTTCTTCTTCTCCTTTCTTCGGCACCCTCTTTGCTTCCTCAACGGTAAGGTTCTCCAATTACACGGACGCCGTCCTTACTGTTGACTCAACGGGCGCTCTTTCCGCCAGCACAACCATTG
>Ga0155306_121_pt1 | contig 6435 bp, 9 predicted proteins | sample RifCSPhighO2_02_FD_106274 | JGI IMG/M metagenome (GOLD analysis project Ga0155306, IMG submission 106274) | Candidatus Giovannonibacteria bacterium RIFCSPHIGHO2_02_FULL_45_13
CATTCCAGAATTGAAAGCCCGAGGATATGCCAGCGCCGATGAAATATCTTTTAAATGGACAAAGACGTTTGAGCCTCAACGCATTGATAAAGAGTAAGTTCTAACACCATGGACCCGGTGGGGCAATGATAAAACACTAGAAAAATCCTAGTGTTTTATTTTATCCCAGTGTGGACTGGCGAGCCTAAAGATGATTCAATATAGTTATGCAAAAAGAAGTGAAACAATCTTTCTCACTCGAGAATAAAGATAAGCTAAGAGAAATAGAGCGCACGATTGCTTCAGTTGTTATTTTTAGTAAAGATGGCAAATTACTGATGGGCAAAAAGGATCCAGCCAAGGGCGGAGTTTATTTAAATAGTTGGCACATCCCAGGTGGCGGCACTGAAGAGGGAGAAACATTACAACAGACAGCAGTGCGGGAAGCAAATCAAGAGGTAAAAGGCCTCAATCTTACAGAAGAAAATCTGGTTCCAATCCCCTTTATTGGCAAAGGCGCATCTCCCAAAGTTCTAGATAGCGGTGAAAAAGTTTGGTGTAAAATGGAATTTCATCGATTTGAAGTTCATTTGAATAAACCAGCTGCTGAACTTAATGTATTACCTGGGGATGACCTTGTTGAACTGCACTGGTTTACTAAAGAAGAACTACCAAGTATTGACCAAGCTGCTGGCGGAAAAGAATTTTTTCAGCAAGCTGGTTATATACAATAGAATTTATTTCGGTTGCTCCATCCTGCATCCACAGTTCGGAGCAGAAACGTAACCTAAAAGGGTTGTTTTTTATTCCAGCATGAGCATTGGGGGCTTTAAACTTATCAACACATAAGGATTTTTCATGCTCAAGATGACGATCCGGCTGGCTTTATTGCCGTGGCTATGGTGGCTACTTTTATTTCTATCGTAATCGCCACCGCCGCGGCTGTCTTTGAGAAACTTTTGCAAAGCGCCATAGATATAAAATCCGAGAACGACTTAACAGTATAGTAAGACCAATATGGCCATCATTATCAACATCGATGTCATGTTGGCGAAACGGAAAATGAGCGTTACTGAACTCGCTGACAAAGTCGGCATCACGATGGCTAACATCTCCATCTTGAAAAACGGAAAGGCAAAAGCAATTCGTCTCTCAACGTTGGAAGCAATCTGCAAAGCGTTGGAATGCCAGCCTGGGGATATTTTGGAATACAAGAAGTAACGCTATACTTTTTGTTTTCTTCGCGTAATTTTGATACTATCGTAATAGTAAAATAATAATATATCCATTATGAAAAAAGGAAACTATGTAGATGGGTTCGTGATACCGGTACCGAAGAAGAATACTGCGAAGTATAAGAAGATGGCGCAGGACGCCAAGGTGGTTTGGATGAAGTTCGGGGCGCTGGATTATAAGGAATGCATCATTGATGACGCGAAACCACAACATGTGAAGTTTACGTTTCCCGTTATGGCAAAGACTAAGCCTGGCGAAGCAGTGTGGTTTTCGTTTATTGTTTACAAGTCTCGCGCGCATCGCGATGCAGTCAACAAAAAAGTGATGGCCTATTTTGAAAAAAAGTACGGCGAAGATGCAATGAAAGATATGCCGTTTGATATGAAGCGATTCTCCTATGCGGGATTCAAGGTCATGGTTGGCGCGTAAGATTGAAACTATGGCACTAGAATTATTCGTCATGCTCCTGATAGTTGTTGGCATCGTGATTGCCGTATGGTACCCAGATGCGAAGCGCACTCGTGCTTTTCGCGAACTTGCAAAGCAGTATAATCTTCAGTTTCGTAGATATGTTGGTGGTTCCGGTTTACTGGATGATATTCGTTTGTTTTTGCCGAATTTTGTTCAAAATCGGAAAATAATAATTGAAAGAATGGTATACGGAGATGTGGGTGGTCGTGCTATTTTGATTGCTGATCTGTGCTATTACAAATATAGTTGGACCTCCGTTGTAACGAAGACTGAAGAATCCGTGTGGGGCACGATGGTGCTACAGGATCACCAGCTTCAAGAAGAAATTAGCATTATACCCAAAAGATTATACTTCTCTCTTACTCGTTATACACGACTTTCGACTATCAAAAATTGGCTAAAAAACTTATATGAAAAAGAAGCAGAGCCTAAAGCATGATGCACATCTTACCACTAGATCTCAAACAAGCCCTTGCATCGAATCCCAAAACCCAGGCGTTGTGGGAAGACATCACGCCGCTGGCGCGCAATGAGTGGATTTGCTGGGTGATATCCGGCAAGAAGGCGGAAACGAGAAATATCCGCATCCAAAAAGCCCTCTCCAAGCTTAAAGGCGGCATGCGCCGACCGTGTTGCTGGGCCGGTTGCGTGCATCGTTGAAATCAGCCTTCCCCCGCCTAGAATGTTTCCATAGAATAAAGTACTATTGTCACTATGGAGCGTGGTGATCATGAACAACCAACAGAAATAGAATCTAAACCGTCGTTTCGATATAAGTTTTTTTTCGTACAACACGACTATGCCACCGAAAAAAAACGAGCAAAACTCGTTCGGCTTGTCGAAGAAGCCGACATAGTTGCACTTGAACTGATTGGTCATACACCGGAAATTGAGGAAAATCTACAGAGAGTGTCTAATGGAGAACTTGAACCTACTATTTCTTTAGTATTTCCTGGAGATCGACCTAGAAGTAGAGAGTACTTCACCCTCTTGCTTGAAGCTATATACAACAAAAAAAAGATAATCATACTTCCTGATGTTGCAAAATCATCAACGGAGGAAGAAAATTTTATGGCTGAGTGGCAATTATATTCGGAACTTTTTGAAGAAGGTTTTTTTGCATTTTCTCACGGAAATATACCTCGGGCATTTCAGCGTCTGAAAGAATCACTTTCTTCATTCACGAGAGCATTGCGAATACGGGATGAGCATATGGGTAAAGAAATTCGTGCAAAATCAAAAGGAGTGAAAAAAGATAAAGGTGTTTATCGGGTGTTGACTATCATAGGATCTGAACACACGGGCATCTATGAAGCATACAAGACCAAGGAGGAGGGAGGATCTGTATCAAGGGAGTTCATTGGTGGGATACACCTACATTCTTATTTTAGTGAAGCAGCTCGTGTCCTAGTAAAGCGTGGCGATGTACCCGATCGTTTATTGGGTCTAGTTTTTCTTTCAGAACTACTTAAAAATGGGTTGCCCAAGTTAAATGATGAGCAGTTGGAAGAACGGGCTATAAGCAAATTGCTTTTGAATGTATCAATGGAAGATATTCAAAGGTTTTCCAATCTCCTTACCACAGGAAGTACAGTGGGGTCAGCATTTGAATCCATCGGTATTAAAATTCCTTCTTAGCGGACTCGCACGAAGCTTTTCGAAGGGATGCGCCGCCCGTGTTGTTGGGCCGGTTGTGGGCATCGCTAAATACAGAGATAATTCAAAAGCAAACATGAATGAAAGAAAAAGAGGAATGAACTTGGGACTTGGCGTTACTGATGAAGATATAATACATTCTTACTGGCAATGGAGGCTATGGAGTCCCTACCCGATATGTCACCCCACTCTTGCGAACAACTGCTGAATTTGTGATATGACAGTTTCAGGGGCTATAAGACCAAGACCATATATGAAAGCTCTTTATATACTGTTCTAAAGCTGTTTTGTTTGTCGAGCACCCATTTCCTCGCCTTAATTATTAAGGCAATTTTGTTTTAATGATATAATAATCAATGATGGCTTTACTTAAGAATAAAATTTTATTACTGGGATTCGGGGCAATCATTATTGTATTGGCCGGAGGAGGCTATATTTTATTGCAGAAAGATACAAAGGTTGAACAATCATTAACTGGAACCACACAACAACAAGAAGAAGCACAACAGGAAGCCGGACAAATTAATAACTCGCAACCTGTTTTTGCTGTGCCCGATACGAGCGCATCTGCAATTACCTCCCCGCCGCCCAGCATGGTTGGCATTAATACCCATACAGAGTTATACGGTACAGGTGCTGACCCCGACATAATTACACTGGGTCCAAAAATTGGCGGTCATCCGGGCTGGGAACCTTATCAGTATAAACCCGGAATGAGCTTTGAAGCTTATAAAGCCGGCTCACCTGTACTTGCCCCGTTCGATATGGTGCTGGTTGGCTTTCGAGATACCAGCACTCGGATTGTGTCGGGAGAAACATCTGCCCATTCCGATGATGTGAAATTATTCTTCAAGTCTGTAAGCCCTGATTGGCCGGGAACATATATGACCGTATATCACCTATTAACTTCACCTCTATTGACCGGACATATTCAAAGGGCAAGCAACGATCTTTTGGCGCCGCCAGCCCAGGGATTACAAATATTTTGGAATGCGAACTATACTGTTTCACCCACGGGCAATGCAACTTCATACGGTGCTCTAATCGGATACAAGGTAAAACGCGGCGAACTGATTGGATTTGCCGGCACCGTACCGGCGCCGGGCAATGTCGGCACCCACTCTTTTGCTGACTTCTACTTCGATGTACCGAATGCGTCAGTAAATCCTAATATTAAAAAAGGGAACGTACATCTTCACCTTGTTCAGCCCGGCTCATTCTTTTATTGGAAAAGCTATAGCCCCGATGCGACCTTTCCCAACGGGGTACTTGCTTATCCTTTCGAAACTGACGGCTATAGGCTTCCTGCCGAACAACGCAATATAAATTTCAAATACACTCCAAAGAAATAAAATAAGTTCTAACAGCACTCATCAGGCAGAGCAGGATATTTTCATCACAAGTCCCATTGAGGGACTTGTGATTTTGTGGTTGAATTGGAGTATGTCTATTTCTGACTATCATAAAAAACATTTGGGACGTTCTGAAGAAGAAACCGATAGGAGAATTTTGGTTAAAGAGTTGGAGCTAAAAAAGATTTTATCGGAAACTAATTACAAACCCGGATTTAAAGTGGTCAGGGTTGCTGTTCTTGGTTGTGCTGATAAGCGGTTTGTAAAAAGACATAAAGCCATATTTGAAAAGCTGTTTCAAAAACCCGTGGAGCAGATTACTTTTGATATAACCACCGAACATCTAGATGGTGAGGAAAATGTGGTGCAACACGACATTACCACCCCAATTCCCAATGCTCCGTTTGATATAACGTTCGGTCACGTTGTCCTTAAGTTTATCGAACCATCAAAGCAATGGGGTGCCATAAAAAGTGCTTACGATGCTTTGCGTTCTCCTGGGCTTGGCATTTTTGTTTATGATATGGAAGACATAACAACCGAAACCCCTATTCAAGCTGATGGCTACTTCTCCGTGCCCATGGATATTTATAAACTGAAACTTGCCCAAGAGAGTATGAAGTATAAAGATTTAAAGTGGGATATAAGTTTGGATAATGTACCCATTCCTATTCGGGGACTTAAGGGCGGAGCATTGGTATTAGAGAAATAGGTATTATTACTCTCCCTAAGACGATAGTTCATAACTTCGGTTCTTGATTGGGGTGAATAGGGGTATAATTAAAGGCATATGAAAAAAATCATCTTTTTTGCGGTTATTGCCTTGGCGATAGGGTCGTTCTTTTTTTACAATATAAATAAGGCAAGTGCTGTAAAACTCTCTGATTATGGGCTCAAAGATGGAGATCTGATAAGCGCCATATTCTCTGATGATCCGGACGTGTACATTGTCAATGAAAATGGTTATAAGCGTGTATTTTTAAATCCCGAGATATTCAAATTTTATGGCCACTTGGGCGGGTTTATTAATGTTAAATTAGTAACAACAGAGGTGAGGGATTCTTTCATTACTTCCGGCCTCTTCCGCAATTGTGAAGATAATGACCAAAAAGTTTACGGCGTGGATATAGAAGGCGAAGATGTCGGTAAGCTCCACTGGGTTAATTCGAGCGGAGAACAAGCCGTTAAAGATGATCCCGAATTCTTTAAGAAGATATTTTGTATCAATAACAAGGAATTCGGTTGGTATCCGAAAGGAAACGCACTCAATACAATCAAAGAAGTGCCGAAATACGAGAGAACAAAAGCGCAAGAAACTGTAGCCACAGAGACAAAAATAAAAGGGAATGTTCCGCTAAAAGAAGAAGGCAAGGTTGTCATCTGCCACTATCCGCCGGGGACACCAAGCAAATTACAAGATATAACCATTGACGCTTCCGCATTGAAAGCTCATCTTGATCATGGGGATAGCGTAGGAATATGTTCCGGAGTTACTACCGTCCCGACATCAACGCCAACCGTTTCCCCGATTAATATTACCGTTCTCTATCCGAATGGCGGAGAGGTTCTCCAAAAAGGCACGACACAGATGATCAAATGGAACTCAACCAACGTTTCAAAAATATATATTAAACTTGGAAAAGGGAACGACACCTACCATGGATCCGAGGGCATGATTACGGACGTCATACCTAATGTGGGCGGATATTATAAATGGACTATACCGACAACATTGCCGGAC
>Ga0155306_125_pt1 | contig 5275 bp, 2 predicted proteins | sample RifCSPhighO2_02_FD_106274 | JGI IMG/M metagenome (GOLD analysis project Ga0155306, IMG submission 106274) | Candidatus Giovannonibacteria bacterium RIFCSPHIGHO2_02_FULL_45_13
CTCGGACGGCGCTTTTTTGGTCCGGAGTCACGAAAGAAATTGCTCTCCCCGGCGCACCGGCCCGGCCAGTGCGCCCGATCCGATGCACATAATCTCCCGGATTATCCGGCAGGTCATAGTTTATGACAAGCTCAATGCCAACAACGTCAATTCCGCGGGACGCGATGTCTGTTGCAACAAGCACGCGGTACCTGCCGGACTTAAATCCATCTAGCGCCTCCCGGCGTTGAACCAGCGAGCGGTTGGAATGAATCTCGGCGGCGCGGTGCTCCATATCCAGCACGGTGCGGCAGATTTTCCTCGCGCCGTGCTTGGTGCGTGAAAAAATTAAAACTGACCCTTTGTATTCGGAGAGCAGTTTCGCGAGTAATTTATTTTTGTCCTCTTTTTTTACAATAAACAACTCTTGCTCAACTTTCTCCGCTGCCGTTCCCGGACGGGCGATCTCTACGCGGAAAGGGAGCTTCATATATTGTGTGGCTAGGCGCACGATATCGTCCGGCATAGTCGCGGAAAAAAGCATGGTCTGCCGGGCGCGCGGGACTTTGTTTAAAATTTGCCTAAGCTGTGGGGCAAAACCCATGTCCAGCATCCTGTCGGCTTCGTCTAAAACCAATATTGAAACGCCCTCAAAAGAAAGAGTTTTTTGCTCAAGATGGTCAATAATCCGCCCTGGCGTGCCTATTATAATATGGGGCTGCCGGCGGAGAGAATCTATTTGCGGCCGCATGGATGCGCCTCCTATAATCAGGGCGGTTTTTAAGCCAAGAATTCGGCCGATTTTTTGCAGCATTTCTTCTACCTGTTGCGCAAGCTCGCGAGTCGGCAAAATAATCAGTCCTTTGGTTTTTTCCTGCGCTATCCGCTGGATCATTGGAATTCCGAAAGCCAAGGTTTTGCCGGTGCCTGTCTGCGCCACGCCGATTAAATCTTTCCCATCAATCGCGGCCGGAATAGCGCGTTCTTGGATCGGAGTCGGAGTTTTAAAGTGGAGCTTTTCCAAAATTTCCAAAAGCCTGGGCGCTATGCCCAGGCCGTAAAAAGACGCGGGATTATTTCTATTAGGCATTGTGGTAAGCGGGGAGCCAGTCCATCAGTTTCTTCCTGTGTTTTTCTATGGACCAGTTGTCAGAGTTTTTAAAAAGCGTTGGATGCGCCGCTTGAAATTTTCGCAAAACGGCTGCGGTGGCGCGCGGAAAACCATCCGGCGCGCTTTTATTGTAAGCGGCCAAAAAATCGGCGAGAGTTACGACTGCCTTGTTTTGTTCCAATACCGGATCTCTGCGTTTCACCATGCTTAAAGCGTAGCAGAGACGGCTTAAAAAAGCAAGTTTTTTCTGCCGGGCTAGGATTCGGACCTAGATTTCATGGTCCAGAGCCATGCGTGCTACCATTACACTACCCGGCAATACAAAATTATGTTATCAAGAAAAGTTTAATTACACAACATAAAAAATTTTTGAAAAGTTGACACAAAATTTACTGGCGTTAAACTCGCTTTTATATGCCAGATGCATTAAAAGAAAAAGCGCTTAAAATTACGGAAGCGTTATACCGGACTACTGATTTGTTTTCCGATGCGGAGCCGCTGAAATGGTCTTTGCGGGCAAATGCTCTGGAAATAATGAAAGTTGCGCCGGAAGATGTTCTAAGGCTTGAAAAACTTGTGAATGGCATGTTGTTGGAGCTTGAGCTTGCGGCCAGTGGCACGTTTATTTCCAAAATGAATTTTGAGGTATTAAAAAAGGCTTACGCAGAGTATTCGCGCGAATCAGCAACTCTATCGGACACTTATAAGATTCTATCGGACCCGCCCATAGCTATCGCAATGAGGCAGGCTAGCAAACCGGTATCAGACATGTCTTTAATGGACAGACCCTTAACGGACAGGCGTGAAGCGCTAGTCTTAGCTCTTAAACAAAAAGGCCCTTTGGGCGTGGGGGACTTGGCGAAAATGCTGGATGCGCCAATTAGCGAGAAAACAGTTCAAAGGGAGCTTGGCACACTTGTAGCTTCAGGGGCTATAAAACAAGAAGGAGAGAAGCGCTGGAGGAGATACTTTATTTAGCTTAAAGTTATCCACAATTGACACTTGTATGGACGCTCATTGGCTATGTTATACTAAAAATAGTGGCAAATAAGGCTGTTAAACCGTTGAATTAGCGGGTGGTTTGTTTGGCTTATGATATCCGAATAAAACGAGCCGGATTGTCGGCTGGTAACCGGGTATCAGAAGCTAAAATCCAGCGCTTTGCGCGGCAAGCTTCTGAAAACAGAGAACCTTGAAAAATAAATAAAGACTTCCGAATTAATAAATTTCTATTTTGCTATTTTCAAGAATTGTTAAACAAGGTCGATACGTAATTACAAGTATTATTAGTCGAAAAACCGGCCAACAATATTTTGTCGAAAATATTTTTTGCCGGGAAAAATTATTAAAAAAAATTAGTATATGAATTACAAAACAAAATTGACTTCGGTCATGCTTAGCGTGACCACGGCAGTTTTGCTTACAGGATCATCGGCGGTGCCATTGGTGGCAAACGCCGCTCTCACCGAAGCGCAAATTCAGTCAATCCTCTCGCTGCTTCAATCGTTCGGCTCCGATCAAACAACCATTAACAATGTTAATAGTTCTTTGAGAGGTCTTCCGACTTCTGGCGCAACGACTGTATCGGCTGGAGCTTGCAGTTTCTCTCGCGACCTTACTATGGGCGCGAAAGGTGATGATGTAACTTGTTTGCAAAACTACCTGACTTCTACCGGACACTACAGCTATTCCGGCGGAGCAACTGGATACTTCGGTAGCGTTACTAAAAACGCGGCTGCCGCTTGGCAGGCGGCTAACGGAGTTTCTCCTGCGGCTGGATACTTCGGCTCTCTTTCAAGAGCCAAATATTCTTCTGTTGCAGGCGGAGTTGTTTCAACTCCGACTACTCCAGGTGCCACGCCAGTGACTCCTACTGTTGTTCCGGCAGTTACCGGCACATTAAGAGTTGAGGCTGGAGTGCATCCAAACGCGAGTCTTATGCCAATCAATTCCACTCGCGTTCCTTTCACGGTAGTGAAATTTACTGCTCCTGCAAACCAGGATGTGACAGTAAATTCATTAGTGATTGAAAGAACGGGGTTGGCTTCAGACAGTGCTTTCTCGGGAGTTGTGCTGTTGGATGAAACTGGTACGCAGCTTGGTATTGCCAAGACGTTAAACTCGCTTCACCAAGCGACTCTTACGGAAGCCTTTGTCGTAAAAGCGGGGCAAACTCGCATAATGACGATTGGCGGAAATGCGGAAACTTCAAACCAAAGCTTGGCTGGGCAGGTTGCTTACCTTTCACTGAAGCAAGTGAATTCTTCGGCTGCTTCAGTTGATGGTACATTGCCTATTGCCGGGGCCGGGCACACCATTAACGAATCACTGTCCATTGGCGCTGTAACTATGCTCCGAGGATCTCTTGACCCAGGATCAAGCCAGACCAAAAGAGTCGGCGAAAAAGACTATGTATTTTCTTCAGTCAAAGTTACAGCCGGTTCAAATGAAAAAATCTACCTGAAATTTGTCAGATGGAATCAGACCGGTTCTATCGGTTCAGGGGATTTGGCTAACGTTAAAACTTATGTTGACGCAACAGCTTATGACACGGTTGTCAGCTCTGATGGCAAGTATTATACCGTGACATTGACTGACAACGGCGGCAAGGGCGTTCTTATTGACAAAGGATTTTCCAAAGAAATGACTATCAAGGGCGACATTGTTGGAGGTTCTGGAAGAACAGTTGACTTTGATGTCGCCAAAAGGACGGACATCGGTTTGATTGGGGAAAATTATGGCTATGGCATAACTCCTCCGCAAACAGGAGGGACGGTGCCGACTGCTGACTCTGCGAACTTCAGCTCTTCCGAAGACCCATGGTACGATGCCGCGCAAGTCACTGTATCCGTAGGTTCGCTTACGATAACAGCCGCGACTTCCATTCCTGCTCAAAATATCGCCATCAACTTGGCAAACCAGCCATTGGGAGGTTTCCAGGTTGAGGTAAAAGGCGAGCAGATTTCTGTCGGCAGAATGGACTTCTACTTTATGGCTACCTCCACCAGCGGCACTGGCTCTACCGGTGTTGCGGGGACGGCCGTAACCAACATTACTTTGGTTAATCAGGACGGAGTGATTGTAGCTGGCCCTGCGGAGGGGACAGTTGTGAAAAACGGACACGGCAAAGTCAGGTTTACCGACAGCGTAACTTACCCTGTCGGCATTGGCACTTACAGTTTGAAAGGAAAGCTCTCAACGACTTTTGTGAGCAACAACACATTCCTGGCTTCTACCACTCCGAGCGCGGACTGGGCGACCGTAACAGGTTTGGTTACCGGGCAGAGCGTAACTCCTTCCTCCTCGGTTGTAACGGCTAACCAGATGACAGTCAAAGCAGGTTCTCTTACGATAAGCGTTTCATCTGTGCCTATCGCGCAGACAGTTATTGCGGGAGCCAGCCAGTTCCTCTTTGCTAACTACATTTTGGATGGCACGGCTTCCGGTGAAGACTTGAGGCTTACAAATGTTCCGCTTTTGTACGCGGTTCACACCACAGGCACAGTGGCTAATGCATCCAACTGCAAACTTTATGATGGATCAACTATCATAACGAGTGCGGTTAATCCTTCAGCAGTCGGTTCTTCAACGAGCTTCACATTCAGCGGAACTGGTTACACCTTGCCTAAAGGCACTTCTAAGACTTTAGCGCTCAAATGCGATGTTGCGAGCGGAGCAACCGGTGGTTATGTGTGGGGTCTTGGGGGCGATGATCCTGATAACGGCGCGCACTCCAACGATTGGACAGGCGTTTCCGGATTAACTTCGGGCCAGACAATTGCTCAAACTGCCAATACTTCAGTTGGCCAAGTAATGACTGCTTCTGCGGGCGGGACTATGACAGTGGTACTGGATGCCAACAGCCCCAACTACAAACTTGTGGCTGCCGGACAAACAGGAGTTGAACTTGCAAGAATTAAGTTTAGCGCGGCTAACGAAGATATTGATCTTAAACAGGTTGCTTTGGTTGTTTCCGGCGCAGCTTCAAACACGCCTATTGATTTGGTCGGGCGACAGGTTACTTTGTGGGACGGCGCAAGCCAAATAGGCACGGCTGTGTTTCCGACCGGGGACACCGCAACCTCCAGCCAGATTGCTGTGGGTTCATTCAGAATTCCCCGCGCCGGATCAAGAGTGTTGACTGTCAAGGGGGACATTGCTGCAGTCACATCTTCAGGTCCTTTG
>Ga0155306_127_pt1 | contig 5158 bp, 9 predicted proteins | sample RifCSPhighO2_02_FD_106274 | JGI IMG/M metagenome (GOLD analysis project Ga0155306, IMG submission 106274) | Candidatus Giovannonibacteria bacterium RIFCSPHIGHO2_02_FULL_45_13
TTTCCACATCTTTTAAGCAATATTTTTTGATCTCATCAATTTTGCCTTCTTTATACCACCTCAAGGCCTGCATGCCGTCGCCGCTTTTTCTGACACCCAAAGAATTCTCCGCCAAGTTGTCCAGCGATACACGAAATCCCAAGCCACGCTCAATATCTTCCATTAAATCGAGGGTCGCGAGATTTTTGAAATTCAAAGAAACGTATGGGCGCAAGACCGGTAGATCAAAATGGTGAATATTAAAACCAATCACTCTCGGCGCGCTCAAAATAAGTTTTTCGAATTCCGGAATTTCGTGTTCTTCAAAGGCGCAGTACTTATCCGTCCCATAAATGTACGCTCCGACCACGGAAATCCCCAGTTTATCAAAAAAGGTTCTTCCGCCAACCTCGTCAAATGATTTTTTTGTCTCGATATCAAAAACAATGTCTCCCGTATCCATAGGATAATTTGTATCACAACCATCTGTAAAAGTAAAAAGCTCGCTTGGCGCGAGCCTTCGGATAGTTATTTACTTTTACTTTCTAAGTAGCATCTCCAGCAGTAGCGGAATGCTTTATCAAAAGACTTCGGAGCAAAATCCAGAACAAATAGTTTCTTTTTGCAAACCAAACAATCAGCCACGGGGCTAAAAAACCACCAAATAAAGTAACAAACAAAGATAAGCCCGACTAACCAAACCAACCAAGAAACTTCTGAAACCTCAAAACCAAAAATTTTCATTCTCGCCGCCGATTTCTAATACTATGATGTATCATAGTATTCTACAATGGCAAGTCAAGCGCCCACGCGCCGGGGCCGAGGACAACTATCCTTTTAACAACTTAAGAAAGTCTTCACGTGAAAGATCAGCTTGCTTTAAAATACTCTGGATAATTTCCGGGGGCAAATCGAAGTTGGAGTGAAATTGAACTGTTACTCTTAACGATTTTACAAAATGTTTTAGTTGGATATGGCTACCGCGTTGATGATGAACGTAAAAACCAGCCCCGGCTAAAGCCCTAAGAACTTCTTTTGGCTTAAGAGCTGGCAATTTAGGCATATGCTAAATTGTTACGGCGACTCTTTCCTGCAATAAACCCATTTCGTTAGGAACATCGTTTTTTTCTTTCAAAAGACCTTCGAGATGACAACGAATAGCATCTCTCGCCATTTCTTGGGCTTCTTCAAGATCGCGGCCATAAGTAACAATGCCTGATAAGGTTGGCACCACAACTTGATATCCGCCAGTTTTCAGCGGTTCGTAAATAACCGTATATAAATATTCTCTCGACGTAATTTTGCGTTTTTTCATAAAACTATATTATCACAAACAAAAAACCGGCGCAATGGCCGACTTTTTCTACAAAGGCAAGTCAAGCGCCCATGCACCGGGGCCGAGGACAAGGAGGGCAAGAAGCGCCACGAAAATCAAAAAATCAAATTCCCGGCCTGCCTCGCCGGCAGGCGGGCCGCCGATGAAAGGCTTGCCGCGCTGAATCCAAAGAAGTATAACCAAAAATTGAACAGCCAAAACTAGCGCGGCGAGCTGTGTCCAAAATCCGACGATCAGCGCAATGCCGCCCAAAAATTCGATCAACGCTACCAACCACGCCCAAAACTTCCCGGGCTTGAATTTCATTGACTCAAGCCAACCAGCGAATTGCGCCTTGTCTCCGGCCAATTTTGGCCAGCCATGCGCTAAAAAAATCACCCCTAAAGCTATGCGTAAAAGAAGCGGCGCGTAGAATTGAAAATCCAGAAGCTGTGGAAAAAGACTAAGCATATTGGTAGTATAGCATATATATGAATAAGGATGTCATGTGGCTGATTTTTGTGTTCATCTTGGTGGGGATTGTTTTTAATCTGCAAAGAAAAAACGTTTGGATTTTTGGACCGCCGTCTCCGGCCGAACTGCCGCCCGCCGCAACAACTCCGCCGCCGCCGCCAGAGCAAGGCAAACCGACAACCACTCCACAAGGACAAGACAAACCAAAAAGCGCTGGTCCAAAAATCCGAATAAGCGCCGCAAACGCGTACGTCTCAAGCCCGGCAAATGAATATATTGTTTTAGAAAATATTGACTATGAAAACAAGGCAAGGGCGGCCATTTCTAATTTCTTGTTGAAAAATAGAGACAAATTAACTGCCGCAATCGGAAAAGACGAAAACGGAAACGCCGTAGAGCTCGGCTACGGAGAACGCGCTATTCTTGTGACAGGAGAAAATCCGCTTGGGCGCAATTTTAAAATAAACAAATGCTCCGGCTACTTTAATCAAAGAGCGGCTTTCTCCCCCCCAATTTATACGGCATGCCCAGCTCTTTCGAATATGGCTTTGCCGAGCAATTTAAATAACACCTGCATCAATTACATAGAAAGCCTACCAGCGTGCATAATGCCTACAATTAATGCTGATACAGGAATCAACAATGACTGCGCCCAGTTCGTTCAGGCGCACGCGAGCTACGCCGGCTGCGTTGCGGATTACAAAAACGACAAAGATTTTGACAAAGGCGAATGGAGAATTTATTTGAGCAAAAATACGGAACTCTGGGACAATCGCCACGATTTGATTCAGCTTTTCGATCCTGCCGGAAAATTAATCACGGAACTGTCTTACTAAACTTCTAGTTGGTATTTCTTCCCAACAATACCCCAACATACTTGAGAATGTTGGGGTATTGTTATCCTCCGCAACACTTCTTATATTTCATCCACTACTTGATTTGCCGCGCGGATGGTTTGGAAAATTCCCAAAGCGCTATGCCAGCGGCAACGGAGACGATTTCTAATAAGTTCTAGAAGTGCGGCGCTCGGCGCGAAATACCAAAATAACTCTGCTTGCGACATAAATTTTGTAAAAAATCCTATAGTTGCCTACTCTTCTGCGCCACGAGTTTTCTTCATCTGTCATCTTTTGAATATCTCCGAAATAAGGATTTAGCGGCAAAAGATAGACAACGCCAAGAATAGCCTCGGCGTCATGCCGTGGTATTTTTTTTAAAAACTTAAAAACACTTGGGTCAATTTGCAAATCCCAGCTTGCCGACAAGTTCATCGTATTTTAAGGTCTTGCCTTTTCTAAGATTTGCCTCCGCTTTCACTAAAGATTGCCTTTGAGCTGCTGTTGGTTTAAATTCTTGAATCTTCCTAAATTCAAGCAGGGCCTCGTAATCTCTTCGCGGCATAACAATCAAATCATCATTTTTAACAATACGTCTAGGAATAGTTACTGTGTTCATGTTCATGTGTGTATGGTAACACCATTGCATGTGCAATACAAGTTTCAATGGTTTTTGGAAAACTCCCAAAGGGCAATACCGGCGGCGACGGAAACGTTGAGAGATTCCTTTTTGCCGCGCATTGGGATTTCTACTACGACATCTGATTTTTTGAGAACGCTTTTCGAGATTCCGCGCACTTCGTTGCCTAAAATCAGCGCGATGCTCGACTTGGAAGTCCGGCTTCCAAGCGAAAACTTCTTAAGATTCAGCGACTTTTTTGACTGCTCTAGAGCGATAATCTGAATTTTTTCTTTTTTCAGACGCTTTATTAAATTAAAAATGTTTTTTTGTTTTTTCCATTCCACATATTTTTCCGCGCCAAGCGCGGTTTTTGCAAAATCTTTGCGAAGTTTTCCGAAAATATCGTACGGCTCCGGCGTATAACCGGTCAAATATATTTTTTTAACCCCCAGCCCCTCCGCCGTGCGAAAAATCGCCCCGACATTATAGAGGCTTCGGATGTTGTGCAAAATAAGAAAAATTTTCTTGTTGCTCACCGAACCTATTGCCTAATCTCGTACATCAAATTCACAATCACATTGATTTCATTTTCGCCTTCCGGAGTTGGCGGGACGCCAGGGCCGCCTATGCCGAAACTCTCGGCTTTTGCGAAAATCGGCGGCGGCATGCCGCCATCCGACTCGCTATACCCTAATATTTTTCCGAGACTCACATTCAAATTTTTTGAAAGATTCTCCGCCTTTGCTTTTGCGTCGGCGATGGCAAGCGCGCGCGCCTCGTCTCTAGCTTTTTTCGGATCATCGACACCGAAAGAAAGCGAGCCGATTTGGTTTGCTCCGGCTTGCGCCGCGCCAGAGAGAATTTCTCCAACCTTGCCCAAATCTCTCATTTTGACCTCCAAGTTTTGGAAAACTTCATATCCGCGGAATGTTTGTTCGCCGTCTTTGTAGTCATACCGCGGACTGATGCTGTAAGAAGTGGTTTTGATATCTTTATCTAAAATACCTTTTTTCTTCAACGTGTCCGAAAGCCGATTCATAACTTCGGCAGCCGAGCGCTGCACAGCCAGAAAATCCACGCCTTCTTTCAAAACGCCGACATTAACTATCGCAATATCGGGTTTTATCAAAATTTTTCCCTCGCCTGAAACACTGATAGATGGCGGCTGGACAACGCGATTATAACCATTTAGCTCGCTCCGTATCTTAACCAAAAAGAACACGCTGAGCACTGCCAAAAACACTATCATTGCCCAAAGCGCCTCCTTTGGCGGCCTGATATGTAAATATTTAGATTCATTTATTTCCATGTTTCAATTTTAGCACATTGCTTGCAAACCATAAAATCAGCCGAGGCAAATTTCTAGCCCCGGCTTTTTTTTGTCGGCAAAAATTAGCGGTTGTTGCTTCTTATCAATATTCATGCTACAATTGAGGCATGATGTCCCCAGAAAAAATGCCACACACTCCAGAGGTAAAGACCACGCCAGAGCGTGTTCTTGAAGAGGCGGGTAAGGAAGCAGAGGTATCTAAAGAGAGGCTCTCGCCGGAGGAAATAGAGATGCGGGTAACAGAATTGGCCGATCTTTCAGCTGCCCGTCCCGAGGTCTCCAAACATGTGCGAGAGACATGGGGAGGACTCACCAAAAAAGAACGCGAAGAATTGAAAGTCAAAGGAGAAGAGGCCGTTATCGCCCACCTTGAATCTCTCAAGGTTGACCCGGAACTGCGCGAATTTGAAGAATCGACTCTTTCCGAGTACGACGAGCGCATAAAAGAACTCGCCTCGTACCCGGACGTGCTCACGGCCTACAAAGATCGCTTCGAAACTCTAAAGGGAACTCTCGCCAAAGTTCTCGCTTTTGATCATCTGCAAAAAGAACTGCATGCCGCGGAAAACACCGAGCAAAAACTGCGGATTTTTTATGAACAA
>Ga0155306_129_pt1 | contig 2179 bp, 4 predicted proteins | sample RifCSPhighO2_02_FD_106274 | JGI IMG/M metagenome (GOLD analysis project Ga0155306, IMG submission 106274) | Candidatus Giovannonibacteria bacterium RIFCSPHIGHO2_02_FULL_45_13
GCGAAGAAAAATAAAAGGCAGGTTTTGGAAAAAGTAAAACGAGCGATTGAATTCAAATCAGCACCATATTATTATTTAGAAGATTTGGAGAGGAAATTGAGTAAATCATGATTTTAATGCCGCCAAAGAAAAACTTGTCACCGCTGTAGCGGGATCCCGCCTTCTAAAATTTTAAATGTGTGGCGGGAAAATTGTCAGGCGAAATGCGTTCGGACTAATTCAAGAATACTGCAAAAATTTACTTATTCGTTCTTCACTTTGAGTTTTGAGATGCGGGCTTTGTCGAGTTTCGGCATGCGGATTGTAAGCAGACCATTTTTGATTGTTGCCTCTGCTTCGTCGGCGTCGACTTCTTGCGGCAGCAAAATTGATCTGGAAAAAGCTCCCCAGTAAAGCTCTTGATAAAAATAATCGTTGCCGGAAATTTCTCTCTGCTTTTCGCGTTTGCCGCGCAAAGTTACCATGTCGCGGGTGACGGCAACATCCAGATCTTCCGGTTTTACGCCTCCAACAATTGCCTGCACGACTATGTCATCAGACGTTTGCCACACATCCACTGTAAGCTGCCCTTCTTCGTCCTGCGGCAGACTGTGTTTTTGAGGTTTTACATCGGGCTTGGTTTCGTTTAAATCCTCTATTTTTACGCTCCCGGTAAGCCTTTCGAAAAACGATCTTCGTTCTTTTTCCATTGTGATTTAATTATTGATTAATCTTAATCTAAATTGTAGCACGTTTAGCTCTTTCGAATAAAACAAGAGCTAGGGTGGCTCCGAATACCACTAACGCCGTTACCAGTATTTGGTTGGCCGCCTCGCCACCCACATTTTCTATTATAAAAAAGTTGTAGAACGAGTGCAATAATGTGGCCAAAAATAGGCTTAAAACAAGCTCGCGCGCCAATCTTTCTTTGTGAAAAAATGAAAAAGCGAACCCCGCGCCGATAATTGCGGCTGCGGACACATGGAGTAAAACCGCGTTGGTAAATCTGAACGCGCTTATCGCGACTGATTGCGCCAAGCCGCTTTTCAGGCCTTCTCCTATAAAAAGAGCGTTTTCCAGCGCGGCAAAACCCAAGGCGGCGGCAACCAGATAAATCATCGCGTCAACCGGCTCATCAAAATAACGGCTTTTAAGCGCCGTAAAAAAAGCGGCTGCTGTTTTTACGATCTCTTCAAAGAACGCGAAGCCTACTATGTTGAAAATTTGAAAATAAGAGATGCTGTACCCGAAAAGTTTCTGAAAATAACGGTTTGCCGCAAAGAAGTTGTTTTCTAAAATAATAGCCAATATTACTCCGCCCATACCTGCAAGAAAAACGATCAATATTTCACGCCTTGGTTCTGGATGCGCGTCTTCTTTTAACCAAAACCAAAGCCAAAGAAGCGCCGGCAAAAAAGCCAGAGCCATCGTTAACAAAATGTGCGCGGGAAAAGTCAGCTCGGCCATTTCTCAATTATAAGCGGTTTTGCGCCAAAATGCTTCCATATTGCTTCGGTGATAAACGGCATGAAGGGGTGGAGAAGTTTTAGGGACTCGCAAAGAACATGGCGCAAAACCTCAACGCTCGGTTCTTTTTTTGAAGTTTCCAAATAAACATCGCAAAACTCATGCCAGAAAAAATCGTAAAGCAAATGCAACGCCTGTCCGAATTCGTATTTATCAATGAGGCGGGTTACTTCCTTTTTGGTTTTGCGGAGTTCGGCGAGAATTTTTTTGTCTGCCGCGCTTGCCAGGAAAAAACTGCCCAGCTCCTCGAAACCTGGTTTTGAGACCCCCAAAAAACCAGGTTTCTTCCCGCTCGGCGGTTTTGAGGATGCAAGCGCGTAATTTTGTAGAACAAACCTGCTCGCGTTCCATATTTTATTCGCGAACTTTTTGCCAGCCACCACATGCTCTTCCGCCCAATGAATATCTTGTCCGCCCATAGCTTGCCAGACAAGTCCGAAGCGGGTTGCGTCCGCGCCGTATTTTTTAATCAAATCCATTGGGTCAACGCCTGTGCCCAAAGATTTGGACATTCTTTTTCCTTCCTTCGTGAGAATTGTTGCGTGGATTATCACATCGGAAAATGGCGGATTTTTTAAAAATTCCTCCGAAGAGAAAATCATTCTTGCTACCCAGAGATTTATAATATCGTGCGCGGTAGAAAGAACTTGTGTGGGATAGAAAGTTTCTAAAT
>Ga0155306_121_pt2 | contig 1487 bp, 2 predicted proteins | sample RifCSPhighO2_02_FD_106274 | JGI IMG/M metagenome (GOLD analysis project Ga0155306, IMG submission 106274) | Candidatus Giovannonibacteria bacterium RIFCSPHIGHO2_02_FULL_45_13
ACTACAACCCAGACTTCGATTCCGAGCGCAACTCCGATTCCGAACGTTTCCGCTGTACCTACCCCCGCACCGACGTCCGTCCCATCACTTTCGCCCTGCGAGACTTCAACTCCACGGCCGGCAGGATATATTACTTATGACAATTGTTCCGATCAAGAACCCGCAGTTGTTCGGCGAGCAAATGGCGATATAGTTTCAGTATTTAATTCCGGCGGAAACGGCCTCGCGGTCTCGCGCGGAGCGGTTTCGCATAACGGCGGCTCCACGTGGTCTTTGCCACAGCTTGCCGTTAGCACATGGGATGATGTTGACGTGATTGAAAATACAAGTGGTCAGCTTGTGCTTATGGCTTTATCAAGCGGAACTATTCATACATGGATTTCTCCGGACGGAATCTCATGGTCTTATAAAGCAAAAATATCACCGACAGCGATTAATAATAGTGTTGGGGGCATCATTCAGGCTAAGGATGGCTATTATTACGCAAGCTATCATGTGGCAATTGATTCCAGCAACACAGCTGTTCAGACGCAGGACACATTAATAACAAGATCGCGGGATCTCATTACTTGGGAGACGCCGGTAAATGTTACAAATGGAACCGTTTATTCAAATGATTCATCTCTTCTTCAAACGACCGAAGGGACACTTTGGCTTGCTTACAACCTTGTTTCTACCCCGCATGACACTGTTATCATGAAATCTTCCGACGGACAAACATGGACTCGCGTGGCCAGTATTTCCGGTTTCGGTTCTAATCATGGCGCCGTGAATCTTATTGAGGTCAACGGTAAACCAGTCGTATTCGGCCGTATTGGCTTCAGCACTTATTATTCCTACCAACTTGACACAGGATTATGGTCCCAACCACAAAAAATATTGGATAACACTCCATTCGGGGGAGAAGCCGTGTTGCTTGATGGCGGGGCCGTGGGGATTGCTTATGCTCATATCGCAAACTTTGCCACTGACCCGTATGGTCAGCGGGACATTCGTTTCGCGAATGTTGGCGTGCTACCAATCGCAGTCACGAAGTCGAATCAATCAAGTAACCTCGCTATGTTCTCCCGCAACTTAACCGTTGGTTCGTCCGGCAATGACGTACAACAACTCCAGGCCCTCTTGGTAAGTGAAGTTGGCTATTCGGCCGATTTGGTTACCGGCTATTTTGGCCGGATTACTCGTGATGCAGTGACAAAACTTCAGGAGAAATATAGTATCAAACCAGCGTCTGGATACTTTGGCTCAATAACCCGCAATACGCTGAAGGCATCTATATTTGGTTGGTAATTATAACTTGGAATAAAAGGTACTGATCCCTTTTATTTCTTGTATAGTACCAATACATGACCGATAAAAAAATCTCAACCGGGGTGGTGCATAGCGTGCCAGCGGATTTACAGAAAGCCCTGGCTTCAACGCCGAAGGCGCTCGCAGTATGGGAGGACATTACGCCGCTGGCGCGCAATGAGTGGCTTTGCTGGATT
>Ga0155306_128_pt1 | contig 1419 bp, 2 predicted proteins | sample RifCSPhighO2_02_FD_106274 | JGI IMG/M metagenome (GOLD analysis project Ga0155306, IMG submission 106274) | Candidatus Giovannonibacteria bacterium RIFCSPHIGHO2_02_FULL_45_13
TTGTTTTCGTAATGTTTTCCCAAAAGCTCTTTTTTTGCCTGCGGCAGAAGAACCAATTTTTTAAATTCCACAGCAGAAAGCCCATAGAGCTTCTCCGACGCTTCTGCAAACTCGAGTTCCATTTCAGAAACAGCCTTCTCTACAAGATCGCCGGCTTTCTGCTCAAAATCCGCATTGGTTTTCTGAATCATCAAATCCAAAAACCGCATTTCTATTATATTCATGAAAGCCAGCTTCTTTAAATCGACGTCCGGAGACGGAGTTTTTTGTGAAAGCGAGTCGAAATGCTTGATGGCCGAATATATTTTTAAAAATTGCGCAAGCGTAACCAATTTCCCCTCGACTTTCATCACCGGCGCAAAACCGTAGGTCATTATCGCCGCGCCGCCGAAAAACAGCGCTAGCAAGACCGCGACTGCATATTTTTGTTTTAAAAACTTGGTAACCATTTTTTTAGAAATGCCAAAACCGATGCCAATCCTGTTTTTTCCGGAACATTTTTCGCAAGTCCGTCTCCCACAAACAACACGACTTCTTCTCCTGGCTTTTTGAGATTAAATTTCCCGCGCGCTTCGCGATCAAGCCCCTGCTCCATACGGATAGCTTCCAGTTTTTCTTCAAAATTTTTTTTTGAGGTCTCGGCTTCTTTAATCTTTAACTCAAGCGTGTTAATCTCTTTTTGCAACGCAAATTCCGTCAGTAAAACCTTCGAAATTCCCACCAGAGCAGCCGCGCAAAGAAACCCAACGAGCATTATCGCCGGCCAGGAGAAAATCAGCTTGTCGGCTTTTTTGCTTTCTTGAAACTCCTGAAACGCCATGCTATTCTATTTATAGCATGAGACCGGGATCGAAAAAAGCGAGGCTGATTTGGAACGCCATAACAATCGTGGCGGTCCTCGCCATGCTCGCGTTCCTAACCGTCCCGTATTTTTAGGTCTTTGAAAAAGGAGGGGAAGTGAGCATACTGCAAGATTCTCAAAAAAGAACCGAGCGCGCCGCTTTGCTTTACAACGCGCCCTCATGGCTAATAGAAGAACTTCGGAAACCGCGACGCATAGAGAACATTAAAGTGCAGGCGATGACTAAACGCGGAGAAGAAACTTTTACTGGAGCCGTAGTACATGACGTTAATCCATATACCATTGGCATCCCGCACCCTTACAAGGGCGGGATCAGATATAAAGCCTATTCTAGCGAAGAAGATATGATAGAAACTCTGTTGGTGCTGGCGCGGGACATGACGTATAAACACGGGCTTTACCGGTTGCCATTCGGCGGAGCCAAGGGCTGCATGAATTTAGATGTGAGCCGATTCTCCCAAGCAGAATTAAAATACATTACGCAGGGACTAGTGCTTGAAATGGTGGGAGCCAATATTCTGGATCCTGATATTTTTGTGCCAGGACCGGATTATGGC
>Ga0155306_115_pt1 | contig 1007 bp, 1 predicted proteins | sample RifCSPhighO2_02_FD_106274 | JGI IMG/M metagenome (GOLD analysis project Ga0155306, IMG submission 106274) | Candidatus Giovannonibacteria bacterium RIFCSPHIGHO2_02_FULL_45_13
GTCGCAGAAAAACCGGCAATAACCAAACTGGAATCATAATTCCCTCCTACTTTGGTTGTCAAAAGCTGCTTAATTCCTAGCATATTTACAAAAATTTGTCCATATGATAGGTTTTTAAAAGACTAAAATGCCTAAATAAGGAGGCACCTAGTGGCAAAATGGTTGGTTGTTTCTAAGGATAATGGAGACACAAAGATGCTGTTGCCGATTTCTAGGGCTGCTATAGAATTGGGTCATAAAGTGCGGATTATGGCTGAAGGGGTTGGGGTTTTGTATTACAAGACAGCTGGCATAAAACCTTATTTTTCTGATAACAATGCCGACCCGGATCCAAAAACGAGTTTTGATGCAGAAGCGCTTTTGGAAGATGTAAACCCGCAAGTCGTGCTGGTAGGGTTTCCCGGGCCGACTAATCTTTCCAGGACCATTGCGCTGGCGGCAAACAAAATGGGAATCCCCGTGGTCGGAGTTGAGGACTATTGGGGTGGAGCAAAAAGGAATCCGGAGATAAAATGTGCTCTGGTTCTCACTATTGACGAGTACTCCGCTGAAATTGCGAGAGGCTGCGTCGGTGCCGAAGCGCGCGTTGCCGTTATTGGCAATCACGCTATACCCGGTCCTGAATACAAATCTCCTGAAGCGGTTTTGATTGGAATAAAAGAACTGCGGACTCAATTTGAAGAGATTTTTGTTTACGGCGGCGGCGGCGCTTTGCATACAACGGAAGAATTGAAGTTGCTTGTGCCGTCTTTGCAAAAGACTCACGGAAATTGGTGTTTGATCCCGCGTTATCACCCGAACGAGAAAAAGAAAACAGCTGAAGAAATCGGTAATAAGCGGATCTTTGTAGAAGTGTGGGACGAGATTCTTTTGCCGCTTGACAACCGTGTTCGGCGGCTGGATGCAGGAAATAGCGACGACATGGCGGTAGTATGCGACGCCTATTTCTCAAGCATAGGCTCGTCCATGAACACTGCGATTTCATGCGGAAAGCCGACGGTCGCGGT